>JFJP01027156.1_pt1 | contig 19859 bp, 17 predicted proteins | sample 431651 | NCBI WGS metagenome assembly JFJP01 (sample SAMN02602958, study PRJNA72255) | Microbial mat metagenome, whole genome shotgun sequencing project. | biome: fresh water; feature: sink hole; material: water; isolation source: purple microbial (photo- and chemosynthetic) mats found in...
TCTTTCTTTCCATAACAAAATTTCCTTTGCTTCATTGCATTTAAAAACTAATCTAAATGCTTCCAATTTATTTTCAACAACCAAACAATCTTCAATTATTCCCATATTCCCAAATAAACTTTCATGAAATCACTACTCAAGAACAGCTCGAATTCTATGAGAATTCAAATCTACAGGAAAACAATCTTATCAGATTAGAAATTCCACATGTAAATATAAAAAAACTCTTCAATAATTCATACTTTTTTTAATAAAAACTTAAAAACCTTAGGAAAATAAACTCCCATTCAATATATTTCAAGTCATTTCCTATAGTTTATACATGACAACATTATTTGAGGATTATTTAAAAAGTCTTTGTACAGAAAGCTTGCAAAAGCTTTTAAATCAACAAATTGAAGTAAAAATCTCTTTATAATTTTACAAATAATTTTTTTATCTAAAAAGACAATACCAGGAAAACTGCGCATTTTTTATAAGAATCGACAGTTTTTGACTGATTATATGCAAGACACAGCGAACCCCAAATTCAACATAGTATATACCATTTTAAAGCAAATTTCTTAGAAATTAGAAATAAAATCTAAAACTTAAATTTTCTTTTTTCACTAAAATTTATAATTAATTATTAAAAAGCTGTCGTTGGAGCTCATTTCAATTATCTTCCAGACAAAGATCATCATTTATGAAATAGACGATAATCAATATCTTCGATCAACAATCCTGAACAATGGCCTAGAATCGCAGCTTCAGCTATTTCGAGACCGTTTAGGTCATTATGCTAATGTGGAAAACTTGAAATATATGCTGAAATTTCAATCATTGAAAAGTTTTTTATCAGAAATTCTGGAAAAAGCTCTGAGTGTTTCAGCAATCAACGACTTAAAGAAAAAAAGGAAAGATTCTGATAATTTTTTTGAAGAAATCAATAGAGATATTGATAATGAGATCAACACTTCAACTGTTTTGAAAACTGATAAAGGAAAGGCCTTAGATGAAAGTAATAATGGTTCATTAGAGTTTTTTGAAAATACCACTACTATGGACCAAACTTCAGAGAAACAAAAGATGGAACAAGTATTTTTCAATGGGTCACAAGGGGAAATTATGCGGAAAATGAAGGAAAAGGGCAAAGGTATGGAGATCGAGCTGTTGACGCCACAGCCAGAGACACAAGTCTTTGGAAAACAGAAACCGCAGGTTCCTTTGAAACATAGCTGCTCTTTGATGCAAGAATTCAAAAAAGGTTAGATTTTTATAAAAGATAAATTTGTGAAAGTTTTTTTCAAAAATTCTTTTTTCAATAGTTTTTTTTAAAAAAATTTAAATTTTGAAATTTTTAAGAAGTTTTTATCCCAATTTTCATTTCAACTCATAATTTAAAACTCAACCTTTTTTTTTACAAATAGATAATTCCTCAAATCCTTTCGTTCTCGAAAACAACCTGGAATCTTCTCAAAACGAGAGTCCTAAATTCATGCAAGACAACCTTCTTATCCTTCCAATGATCAAAAAGCCTAATACATTTGCTTTAAAATGCACTTCTGAAGAATTCCGCAATGATTTCCAGCGAAACTCTTCTGGGCAACAATCTCCTTCTCCTCAGATTCTTATTTCTTCACATCAGCCTCAAATCCTTAAGAAACAACCTTTGGTACTTGAAGAAAGTAGAGAGAGGTTCACGGGAACCTTGAAGTTCTTTGACGAAATAAAAAGCTATGGGTTTCTTATAATGGATGTGGATAATAGTGAGATTTTTGTGCATTTTGACGATTTTGATAAGAGTCAAGGGTTGCAAAGAGAAATGCTAATGAGCTATAAATTAGGGAATATTATAAGAGTTTCATTCATTTGTATGAAGTATATTGGAAAGTATAATATGAGTCGAAAGGCAGTGGATGTAAAGGTGGTCAGTACCACATTTTAAGAAGGAATAGATAATGGAAATAAATCTATTTATCAAATATACATTCGCTTTTACTAACAAAATTGTTTTTCTCTCCAATAAAATTTCTTTACAAAAAGTTTTTTTTTTAAAAAAAAACTTTAAACAAAAAAACTTTTTTTTTTTCAAAACTTTCTCAAAAAAAAAAAAAAGCTCAATAAAAACTTTAATCAAAAATATGTCCTTCTTTCGTTCCTTCGCAAAGGCCTTCCATCCTTTTATATCTGCCCCCAATGCACGTTCTCGAATCCTCAAGCTCTCTTTCATGACCTTCCTGACATCGCAAATGACCCATGCCCTCCATTCCTTTGAAACTGAATGGACATTTGGTGATGAAAAAGGCACTTTCGATCAAGACATAATGACCCCAACTACCACTTCTTCTTCTCTAATGACCACTCTTTCTGAAGAATCCAATTATAAAATTTTCACGGGCACTGCGAATTCTGATCTCGCACAAGAAGTCGCTACTCATTTAGACGTAGCTTTAGGACGTATTATCAATTATCCTTCAGCTTCAGGAGAAGTCTCTTTAAGAATCCTTGACAATGTGCGAAACCAGCATGTTTTCATAGTACAAAGCTTGAGTCCGCCTATCAATGACAATATAACAGAACTATTTCTTTTGATTTCCGCATTGAAAAGAGCCTCTGCAAAACGAGTCACTTGTGTGATACCTTATTTCGCATATATGCGACAGAATGAATACGGGTTCGCCAAAAGAAAATCAATTTCTATAGCAGATATCGCGAAAATGCTGGAGTCTTTAGGCTGTGATGATATTATCACGATAAATCTACACATACCTGAGTCCAAAGGGTTCTTTAAAATCCCAGTGCTGAATCTTGATGTCACAGGCCTTGGAGCATCTTATCTAGCGAGGAAAAAACTCAAAGAAACCTGTATTGTAAGTCTTGATGGAAAAAGAAGCTATGTTGCAAGAGCTACTGATATGAAGAGTTATTTAGAAGAAAACATGGTGAAGACTTCTTTTGCTTGTTTAATAAAAGATGAAGTGCTTAGTGATGATAATAATAAGGTTTATTCACATATTGGCAGTGATATGAAGGGAAAAGACTGTGTGATGGTCGATAATATTATTGAAGGAGGGATCACTTTGAAATGCAGCACTGATTATTTGAGAGCACAGGGGGTTAATAGGATCTTTTTATTCGTTCCACATGGGATTTTGACACATGAATGCTTGAAAATCATTGATAGGATTGGAGTTGATGAGGTTATTACCACGAATACCATCAAAGAACATGGGAAATATTCAGATAAGGTCAGATATTTGAGTGTAGGGAAAATGCTGGCAGATGCTATTTGCCATGTGAAGGAGAATAAAACACTGGAGGAGGTCAGGAATTGGGATAAGAAACAGTGAAATTTTATAAGTTAAAGGGGTATTTTAATTAGATTAAAATATATGATGGTTAACGTTAAACAAATGGGTTTTTTAAAAAATTCAAATTATTTGAGGAATGGAAAAAATTGAGAGTTTTTATGATTCAAAATTTTAAAAAAATGAAAAAGTTCAAAAAAAAAGAAACTTTAAAAAAAATTTACTTTCTTTCTTAATTTTTTATAAGCTTCGAAATTTTCGCTATAAAAAAACAGTTTTTTTCTTTATAAACAAAATTTTCCTCCCAATTTCCAATTCAAAAATTCAAATTTTCAAATTAAAAAAAAATCATCAAAACTCCAAAAGAATGCAAGAATCCAAACAATTAGATTCCCCTCTTCAATCCCCTAATAAACCTACCAATGAAAGCCCAGAAACTTTTTCATCTCAAAAACCCCCTATAGAAGCCAAGCTTTCAAGCAAAAAGCGTGAAATCCAATCAAAAACCCCCGCAAAAGACCTTCAAACATCAGAAACTCTACAAAGACTCAACAATAAAAGCCCCACAAGCCTAATTCCTTGCAAAGAATTGATTGAAACTCTGAAATTTGCTTGCAAATCAAGTATGAAGAAAAAGGCTGAAGAAAATACAGAGAATAAAGAGAATAAACCATCAAAAAAAACAGAGAAAATTGATGAAAACCAAAAGAAAACGCCTATGAGAATCGATGCGAAGAAAGAAGTGGAAGTTTCGGATAGCAAAATGCTGAAATCTATTGGAAAGGTTGCGGTTTTTTACCATAAATGTGGGCTTTGTAAAAACAATATGATTATTGGCAAAGAAAAGACGAAGCTTTTGAGCTGCGCGCACAGATTTCATGAGGACTGTCTTGGTGGGAAAATAATTTGCTTCCTTTGTCAAAGCCAAGAAGCTTATGACCCACGTCCTTGTGAAAAAAGCCTAAAGGAACTCCCAATAAATTAAAAAAAATTATAATATTTAATTTAGTATTTGGATAAATAACCCATTTTGTAAACAAAATTAAATAGTTTTTTTTTTCTTAAAAATTCAGAGCCCACTATGATTTCCATTTTCTTCGATTTCCTATTGGCATCTTCAAACCTTTCTTTACTTCACTTTGTGCAGAAAAATTGTCCATATTCTGCATCGCAAAGCCTTCATATTCAATTTTATATTTATTTGGATCAGTTTGTTTTGACTTTTGTTTCAAAATATTTAGAAATTCATGATTCAACTCATTAAAACAGTATTTAACAATTTCTTTATCATATCCAAACAATTTTCTATCTTCTTTACTCAAATACTAATTTCTGTTGCTCAGTGATAGATGATTTTCTCTTTCTGTATCAGCAATCACCACGTTTATATCAAAATGTAAATCCCTTACTAGTTCTTTCATTACAATGTATTGAATTGCATCTTTTTGTCCGAAAACAAAGTGACTCACCTTTTTTAAATTAAACAATTTTGTTATTTTCTCATATACACTCGTGTTAAATAATTCTTTCCATAAAGTTCAGTCGTTGAAAGAGGAGCAAATAGAAGATCAACCCCTGCTTTTTCTAGTTTTGAGAGATCTTCTACCAAGGTTCGAGGCTATTTATTAAAATCTTCATTGTGTGAAAATTGTGCAAGGAAAACAAAAATTGAGGTTTTGATTATTTAAAAATTTGTTTATTTTAATAACTATTATTAAATTCAAACATGTTAAATTTTCTTTAAAAATCAATAAATATTTTTATTTCCCTGAGTAATTTATAATTACTCATCCCCTCCCAGTCGATAACTATTCTAACAGTAGTTTTTTAATGTTAAAAATCTGCATTTTGAACAATCTCAAAAAAACCTCAATCTCAATTTAACGAAACATTTTCATTAAATTTGTTTATTTTATCTAGAAAAAAAAATGCAATGCGCGAAGAGTAGTGTAAATGAACGATGATTGAAGTAACTCTTTCGCTTAGCTGACTTTTTAATGAAATTTATTAATTTAAAGCCAAAGGAGATATTTTTAAAAAAATTATGGGTTTTTTTTAGAATTTTCTGTGATATTCTGATTAAAATTTTAAAATTGATATATAAAACTATTATAATTAAATTTCTTCTAGTTTTCTATTTTTCTATTTCGCCCTTTGGGTTTAAAACATAAAGAATTCTATGGGGAAAAAGACATGAATGCCTATAAAGTTCCTTGGAGTTCTACGGAAAAAATCTCATAAAAAATGATTATTATTCAACGGATTTATATTAAATTTATGATAAATTTCTTCAGTTTTTTCTTGATAATTTTATCATATTGTTTTTGTTGTTAATTTATCGTTTTTTCTAATTTCTTCAATTTTCTTTATATTTCTCTTAAAAAAACAGTTTTTCAATGAAAAACGACTGCGAAAAAAGCTATTTTCGCTTTAATTTCGCTAAAAAATCCGATTCTTTGAATTTTCTCACGAAAAACTCTCATGAAAAACCTAGTTTTTCTTCAAAAATCATCAAAACCGAGCCTTCTTTCACTAAAATCATCAAAACCGAGTCTTCTTCCACTAAACCCCCTTATATACAGAAGAAATTCTCGATTTTTGACTCCCTTACCCCATTAGAAATTCCTTCAGAAAAAACACAAAGAAAGCCCCTTTTCAACAGTTTTGGAGATGAAATATCAGCCAAAACTCGTACTTTTCTTTATCATGAAAAGAAGAAAAATATGGTTTTAAGCATTTCGAAGCCATATCATATTTCTAATTTCCCTGAAGAAAAATCGAAGATTTCGAGTATTTATAAGAGTTCTATAGGACCAGCAAGAAATTCCGATTCGATAAAATATAAACTTCTATTGGCTTGGAATTTCGAGAAAATGACTTCAGATTATTTTTATAAAGAAAACGAAGAAATGCAGGATTTTATTCATACTATGAAGCTAGAAGGTCAGTTTTTTTGACAAATTTCAATAGAAAAATTGATTTTCTTTGTTTTTTGAGAGAAAAAATCATTAAATTCAAAAGCAGTCCATTCAAACTCATTAATTTTTTTTATTTTTTATAAAGGTTTTTGCCCCAAAGAGATCTTTTACAATCAAATAAAAGAAAAACATATGGAAATTGATCAAGAAAAAGGAGAGAAATTCCTTTGTGATTTCTCAGAGAAACATCGGAAATTATCCGAGCTTTTCTGGTTAAAGAAGAAGAATTTCGGAGAAAACAGCGAAATTCTGAACGAAGTTCGGCTTTTGACTTCTATGGACTTCAATGCGAAAAAAGAAGAATTTATTGAGAAATTCAAAGAAAAATCAAATGAAAGTCAGGCTTTATCACTAAGAAAAAAAAACTCAACCAAACTCACACAAAAAGATCGAGAAAAATTCAAAAATCTGATGAAAGTTGCAATTTCATTGGAAAATCCAAAGGATTTCGAATTTGTGAAAGAATTTGAAGAAGAAGAGGAATTTGAAGAATATTCAAATGAAAAGGAAATCCACGATGAATCCAAAGTCTATTTCTCGCCTTTACAAATGAATTCTTCGATTTTTTCTTCTCAGATGAAGAAAAGTTCCAAGAAAAGAAAAGAGAAGTTTCAAAGCGAAGAACTCAAAAAAGACGAAATCTGCTATGATATCGGTAAAAAAATTCCAAAGAAAAAAAATTATTAAAATTCAATAAAATTAAAAAAAGTTCTTAAAAAAATTGCTGAAGAAGAAAAAAAAAACAGTCTTCGCTATTTTGACCCTTTATACGATCAAAGAATGCGAAAAAACTCCACCAAACAAAAGCTTTTGATTTGCCTGACAAAGCTTTCAAAACTCAAGTTAAAACTTCAAGATCTGACTCGAATTTCTTCAAAGCCTTTCCAACACAATGGCTCTATCGTTTTCTTTAATGCGATAAAGGAGAGAAATCTGTTAAAAATCGAAGAAATGCTGAAGAAAAACCCACTTTATGTGTTCGATATCGATAATATTCATCAAACTGGTCTTCATATTGCTTGTAAGAAGGGTTTTCTTGATATTGTGAAGCTTTTATTAAAGAATTCTTCAGAAATCAATGCTTTTGATCTTTTATTCAGGACTCCACTGTATTTCGCGGTTAAACTTAATGAAATCGATATTTGCAGGTATTTATTGTATTTTCAGGCTTATCCGTTTTCTTCAAATAAATGCAATTTCGAAAAAGAAATGCTTGATGATAAATTCCTGAGGTTTTATTTCAAAGAAGCTAGGAAATTGTGGGCAGCTTTGGTCTTTGTGAAGGAACTAGAGGTCAAGAAGAAGATTTGGAGGGAGAGGAGAAGGGTCTTTTGCAAGAAGATCGATGGGAGGGTGGAGAGTCCGAGGAAAAGAACTGTTAGTTTTAAGAAAAAAAGAGAGGGGTTTTGAACAATTTAATAAGAAATTTTAAATTTGTTGTTTTTTGGGTTTTTGAAAATATAAGAGAATTAATTATTTTTATTTTTTTTTGGCCCGAGGATATTTCAAATGAGGAATTCGGATGATTGTTAACATAAATCCCAACTTAAGATTTACTTCAAATTATTTTTTTATTGGGTTTTTTTGAGATTATTCAAAAAATCGAATAGATGCTGAATAAGGTCTTTGTAAAAAAATTTGGTTTTTTTTAAAAAAAGTGACTGTTTTAATTCATTTGTTTAATTTTTTCTGATAATTTTTTTTTTTAAATTATGCAGAAAAAAAGCTTTATTAACATTCAATCTCTCGAAACTCTCCATTGGATTCAAAAGGATTCTCCTTGTTGGTTCCCTACACAATCTTCTTCAGAACCTTATGAAAAAGCTCGAATTCTTTCATATGATTCCACCTTTTCTAAAGTTCAGCTGCTAAAAATCATGAATCCCCATGAATCTCCATCAATTCCAATCACTACCCATCAATCCCCATCAATACCGATCAATACCCATGAACCCCCATCAATCCTCATCAATCCCCATCAATCCTCATCAATCCCCATCAATTCGAATTCTTTAATTTCTTCAGAAATCCTCGAATTTCGTGGTGATATTCTTCTTGAGAGAAGTTCTTCTGACCAATTATTCGACGATATGGTGAATATTTCATGTTTGAATGAAGCAGAACTTCTTCAGAATCTTCGTAATCGTTTCCTAGAAAATCGTGAAATCTTCACCTATGTCGGTCCTACCCTTCTAATAATAAACCCTTATGAGCCTTTACCCGAAGTTTTCTCAATTGAAAATCTCGCGTTATATCAGAAAGAAGTGAGGAATTTATCGTTTACTTTAAAGGATTTCAAGCCTCATATTTATGCGATTTCTGCAGATGTTTTCAAGAAATTGTTCGAAAATCAACTAAATCAAGCAATAGTGATAAGTGGTGAGTCTGGTGCTGGAAAGACCGAAACTGCAAAATTTGCTATGCAATTCTTGACGTCTTTAGGAAATGTCTGCGAAAGTCGAAATATTGCAATGGATTTATTCAAGAAAAACAATGAACATAAGCGATTTTCTATCAAGAAAGAAGCTATAGAAGAAAAGATTCTCAGTTGTAATCCGATCTTGGAAGCTTTTGGTAATGCGAAGACAGTTAGAAACGATAATTCGAGCAGATTTGGGAAATATGTGACTCTTTTTGTGAATAAAGATAATAAAAAGATCGTTGGAGCGAAATTATTGAACTATTTATTGGAGAAATCGAGGATTGTTCAACAGGCTAAAAATGAAAGGAATTACCATATTTTTTATCAGGTGTTGGGGGGATTGGAGAAGGGATTGATGGAGGAATTTGGGATACAGGAGAATGGGTGTGGAGAATTTAAGTATTTGAATCAATCAGGATGTATGAAGGTAGAGAAAATTGATGATAAAAAACTGTTTTTCGAAGTCGAAGAAGCAATGGAGGTTCTTTTTTAATTAAATATTTTTTTATTGATTTTTTTTAATATTTAAATTTTTTTTAATTTTCTAATTTGATTTGTGAATAAAGTTAACTGGGTTCAGTAAAAATGAAAGAAAGATGATATGGAGTATAATTGCTGGGATTCTTCATTTGGGAAACCTCGAATTCGATTCGAAAAACTTAACTGATAGTAGAATTTTCCAATTATTTTATCATAATATCTCTTTTTTTCTCAGCAATTCCCTGTTCTCTTTCTTCACAAGAAACGTTGAATTTATTCGAGAGTCTTCTTTTTTTACCGAAGAATTCCTTGCTAAAATGCCTTTTATTCAAAACTCGTGACATAAACAAACAAATCATTGAATCTCCTTTAAATCGCGAAGATTGTTCGATGATTCGCGATTCAATAAATAAAGACCTTTATGATCGTTTATTCTCCTATTTAGTCCACAAACTAAATTCCACGATTTCTCCTTTACCAGGAACCCTACCAGAAGCTCCATTTTGTATAGGGCTTCTTGATATTTTTGGCTTCGAATGTTTTGCGAAGAATTCCTTTGAACAATTATGCATAAATTTCACTAATGAAAAACTTCAACAATTGTATATTTCCTACGTTTTCAAAGCCGAACAAGAGGAGTTTTTTCACGAAGGACTCGAAAAATTCATTTGCGAGCTCAAATTTCAAGATAATCAGCCAATAATTGAACTTTTAGAGCAGCCTCCTATAGGAATCTTCAATCTTTTGGATGAATCGTGTACAATAGCCGGCGATGATGAAAAATTATTGAATAAAATGAAGAATTCTCATAAAAAAAACAGCTTTTTTCAAGCTGCGAAACTGAATAAAGACGGGTTTATTGTTCTTCATAGTGCAAAAAACGTGGAATATTCGATTCTAGGCTTTCGTGAGAAAAATAAAGATGAATTACCAAAGAATATTCATTCAGTGTTTAAAAGCTCGAAGAATAAATACTTTCGATGTATTTATAAGAACATTGAATTCGAACAAGAAGAAGAAGAAGAAGAGAAAATTCAAATTATCACCAATAATACGAATAATTCGAATATGATGAAGTCTTTAAGCGCAAAGTTTAGAGGACAAATGAAGGAATTAATGGGGGAATTAAAAGCTTGTGAATGCCATTTTATCCGATGCATTAAGCCTAATGAAGAAAAAAAAAAGGCCGTTTGGAATGGAGCCTTGGTTCTACAACAAATACGATATTTAGGGGTTCTTGAATCTATTAAAGTAAGAAAGGAAAGCTTCCCCATTCGAAGACCCTATAAGCTATTTTATGAGAAGTATGAGGATTTAAGAGAAAATGGGCCAAGTTTCATGGAATTAAAAGAAAAAAATGGAAAGAGTGAGAAGAAAAGGGAGGTTAAAGAGAAAAATGGGAAGAATTCAAAAGAAATTCCAATTGAAGAAATAAATGTGAAAAAAGAAAATAAATCAAAAAAAAATGAATTTAAGGAAAAAAATTCTAAATTTGAAAAAAAAAATTCGAAAATTGAAGAAAAAAATGTAAAAATTGAAGAAAAAAATGCGAAAATTGAAGAAGAAAATGCAAAGATTGAAGGAATAGCTGATGATATTGATATATTTAAGGATTTCACGAAGAAATTGCTGGATTTTTGTTTGAAAGAACATAAAGAAGAATTGGTTCTTTATGGGAAGAGTAAATTGTTCTTGAAGAATCGCACCTTTGTGCTTATTGAAAAGATTTACCAAGAGAAAATCGAGATAAAAAATAAGCAAGCATCCCGAATACAGAAGGCTTTTAATCGTTATAGACAGATGAATAAGCTGAGAATGATGTTCAAAGCCTTGAAAAAACTAAAGAATTTATGGAAAGCTCGAATGGAGTATGTGACCTTCCAAAAAATGCGAAAATCAGCCAGAAAAATTCAATGTTTTTTCCGAAGAAATCAAAAGAAAAAAGAAAATTCGAATAAAAGAAGTTTTTGCTTAATTATTCAGAAATATATAAGGCGATATTTAGTGAAGAAGAAGTATAATGGAATAGAGGATTTAAATAAAAAAGTAGAGGTTATTGTAAAGGGATTAAGAAGAGGAATTCTGATGATTCGAAAAAGAAAGAATGAAGAGATATATCAGTTTGTTGTGGAGGAAATCTTAGAAAAAATGTGGTTTAAACTATTAGAGAAAAAAGCTGGGATTATTCAAAAAAATATCAGAAAATTTCTTTGCATTGTGAAGAATTTTGAAATTGTGAAGAAAATGAGAAAAGCGAAGTAAATTTCATTTGATTTTGAGAAGAAAAAAAATAAAATTCTTTTCTTTTTAGAGTTTTTTTCAAAGAAAATAAAGCGTCTTTGAATATACAAAAGAATTATAAATGCTTTAAAAAAAGAGGCCTTTTTATAAAAATGAAAAATTCCATGAATAAAATCAAAGGTTTTTTTGGAATGATAAAATTGAAGAATAAATTCGCAGAATTGAAGTTTTGTACGTTAACTATACAAAGAATCATGAAGCCGATTCTTCAAAGACGACTTCTTCGCAGTAAATTAAATAATGCTTATGTTATTGAAGAAGAAGCTTTGCTAGAAGAACAGCAGAATTCAATGAAAAAAATGATGTTTTTTAATGAGAAAAATTCGCAAGATTCATTGAATTTTTCTTGCAAAGAAGAAAATTCGAATCCGTTATCGAAATTTATTGAAGAAATAATTCCACTAGGTTCGAATTCTCATCGAATTCGATCAAATTTCACCAAAAACCTTAGTCCGATAAAGGAAATCGATGCTTATTCGCCTCAGAATATCGAATTCTTCATGTTCCCATTAGACATTGATTTTATGGTAAAAAATCCTTATTTTCAAAAAAAATTCTCTAATTTTTCAGAATTTTTTCATATTTTTTTAATATTTTCAGGTTAATTTGGCTGATTTCTATAAAAATCCTTCCTGGAGTGAAACTTTCTCCCATATCTCCAAAGAAAATTTTTCCAATGACAGGAGTCTTCAGTTCCTAACCCTCGGGGACACTCACACTCTTTGTTACTCTTCTTCAGGTTTTATTTATGCATGGGGATCAAATGAATTTTCACAATTAGGCCAGCCTTCACAAGCCTCAATGTCGATCTTGAATTCTTCGAAGGAAATAAAACCGAAATTCATAGCGTCAGGGGATTCACATAATATAATGGTCGATATTCACAATAGGGTCTATATGTGGGGAAATTTGCATAATATTGCCATTTCTTCAAATTCCAATAATTTTAAAAATAATTCAATTTCAAATAATTATGAGAATTTTGAGAATACTTCAATTTCAAAGAATTCTGCTAATTCTTCAAAAATTTCTTTGTATTATCCCACTGAAATTTTCGCTGAGAATTATTCACAAAATCAAAGATTTGAGGCTGTGAAAGAAGTGAAAGTCAAAGGTTCGATCAATTATCTAACCACTGAATCGGGGAAGCTCTATATCTGGCCTCAAAGCTTTAAAGAGTTTAAATCATTTCCCACGAAATTTCCAAGGCAATTTCCCACGAATCTGTTGGTTTCTCAAATAGCATGCAGTTTTCACTTTGTAATAATTCTGAGTAAATCAGGTCTTCTTTATTCATTTGGCTCAGATAATCGTGAAGGAGAATTGGGTCTTCTTGATAAAAACCCTCGAAATTTTCCTTGTTTGATCGAAACACTGATGCTGGAGAAAATAGATCAAATAGAATGTGGATATCGCCATGTTATTTGCAAAAGTTCTTTAGGAAAAGTCTTTACATGGGGATGGGGTTCTAAAGGTCAATTAGGACAGGGGAGTCTCGCGAATGAAGTGGGCCCAAGGGTATTACCTATGAGCATTGGTTATAAGGCTATTCAGGTGATGGCAGGTTATACAAGTTCAATAATACTCATGGAAGATAAGAAGATTTATTGGTTCGGGAATAATTCGACAATAAAAAATATTGCCAATCCTGAAGAATTTAAAAAGAATTCATGGATGAATTGCAATGATTTTGAGCCTGTAAGGGTTGTTTCTCAATGGACTAAAAGCTCAAGTGTAATTTTCGCAACTTTCGCTGATTTAAGGATGATGAAACTCAGTGGGGATTCAAGAAAAAAAATATTGAATAATCTGATCAGTAAATGGCAAAACTCATCGATTTATTCTTTACTTCCACCCTTTGTTGAAAGTATCTCAAAATATTTCTCGCCGAAAACGATGAAATTTGAAAATAAAGCGAAGAATAAAGAAAGAGAAGAACATAAATGTGCGAAAATCAAGAGAAATAAAAGGAAAAATTCGTCTTGCGAACATTATAATTCGAAAGAAACCCAAAATAATTCGAAAGAATTCGAGAATAATTCGAAAAAATTCAATTATAATTCAAAATTAGAAGGTACTTATACTCTTGATGAAATGAAGCTTTCACAATTGAAGAACATAAAGGAAAGAATCGAAAAATTAAAGAAATTCCCAATTGAAAAATGGAACGAAAGAGATCATGAATTTATGAAAATCGTAAATAATAATAAATTTATGAAATCCTTCATAAAAAACTGAATTTTTTTTTTTTAAATAAATTACGAAAAAAAGTCAAACAAAATTTATTTGATAAAAATTTAAAAATGAACGCATTTTCTTTGTTCCTCTTATTTTTCCTTTTGAATCTCTCCCTATCAAGTTCATCTTTACTTTCTTCACTTTTTTCATTCTTTTTTCAGGCAAAATTCTTTATTACGAACGATTCTCAAATTCCGATTTCACTGAGAATAAATACGACACCACTTTTTGTGGGTCTTCCGAAAGTTGGCCCCAAAGCGCTTTCATGTCTCCCAAATGGAATGCCCAAGATCCCACTTCTTCTAATAATTTTGCCACATGGGGAGGTTGGGGCGACGATTATTACCATTATACCTACAGTAGTTCAATGTTTAAACTCTGTAATAAGGATGCGAGTTTATATGGTTATGTTTTCGGCGGCCCAGATTTATTCGGAAAAAATCCAAAAGTTCACAAAATTTTCATTAATATGCCAACACATACAAAGGTTGAAGTTTCTTTGAATATATATTTCATCGATTCATGGAATGATGAATATTTTTATTTGGATGTTGATAGTGCAAGAATTTTAACAATTAAAAGATCTAATTTTCAAGTTTCAGGTATAAATTATTGTGGAGCGAATTTCTATGATGAAATAGAGCAGTATTACCAAGGCTCCACTGACCATTCAGATCCTTCGATGACTTTATATTTCTATAGCAATTTAGATCAAGATCTTAATGAAGAATCGTTTGCGTTCAAAGATCTAAGAGTTTTTCTATATAATGATTGTCATTATTCATGTGTGACTTGCAGTGCCGTGAACTCTGATATTTCATGCCTGACATGTCCTTCTTTTGCCACACTTATTGCAGGAAAATGTATTTGCAGAGACAAGTGGTTTATGAGCGCTACTCCTTATACTCTTTGCGAAGAATGCGATGTCTCATGTGCTACTTGTTCAGGTTCAGGAAGCAGTTCTTGTGGAAGTTGTTATAATGGATTTAATCTAACAAGTGGTTCGTGCATAAAACCAACATGTTTTACATTAATTTTTGATCAATTTAAAATTTTGTTCTTTTTATAGATGTTTATCAAACATTGGAATTCAATGGGTATTTTAATTTCTCTGCGTTTGCAGAATGGAATTTGAGCGTGAGATCTATCAGTTCACAATGCGGAATCTATTGGATGGTGGGAGGACCTTATCTTTATTCTTATTCAGATTCCGCAGAGAAAACCTTCACACCACCCCCACATTTCCAAATCGGAATCTATGTGGATTTTTACAAAATCGACAAATGGAACGGTCAGAATTTCTTAATAACACTCGATTCGACTATAATTTCAAAACTTCCCTTTACACTAACTGGAGATACTCAATATGTTCGCGGTTTATGTGGTAATTGCTACAATGAAGATTTCAAAGATCTCTATGTAGTAGCTGTTCATTCCTCTAAAACTGCTACAATAAAGTTTTCGACTGAATTAACTTCTTTAGACACTGAAGCTTTTTGGGGATTCAATAATTTTCAAGTGTCAATTTTCCAATGTTTTCCTACATGTCTGACATGCACAAATGAACTAATTTCTTCCTGTAAAACTTGTTATACACATGCTACAAAAACTCTTTCAAATTATTGTGAATGCGATGGAGGGTATTTTATGCTAGCCTATGCGAATCCTTGCATTGCTACACCTTGTTCAACATGTTCTCCTTGTAATGCTGCATGTAAAGCTTGTTCAGCAGGAACTGAGACTTCTTGTTTATCGTGTTATGATGGGAAATATCTTTCAGGTACACAGTGTTTAGTTTGTGATTTCATTTGCAAGACTTGCATCACTTCCTCTACAAAATGCACTGCTTGTGAAACAGGAACCTATTTGCTTAATAACGATTGCAAAACGACTTGTCCTGATGGTTATTATTCGAAGACTCCTGATGACATTTGTGAATTTTGTGAAAGTTCTTGCACTAAATGTTCAGCTGGAACTTCGTCTGATTGCACAGAATGTCCTGATGGCACTTATTTATCTTCAGGAAAATGCTTAACTTGTTCGATTTGTAAAACATGCAAGGATTCTGCAAGTAATTGCCTCAGTTGCAACTCCCCGAATTTTCTTACAAACAGCCAATGTTTGACCAATTGTCCTGATGGAACTTGGCCGAAAATCAGCGATAATACCTGTAAAGTCTGCAATTCATCATGCAAAACATGTAGTGCTGGAACTTCGGCTGATTGCACTTCTTGCGCTGGATCCGCATATTTATTAAACAAAGAATGCTTGAGAAATTGTCCTGATAGTTATTATGCTTCTTTTTCAAAGAATACCTGCGAAATTTGTAATACTGCCTGTATAACTTGTGATGGAGAATTTGCGAGTGATTGTCTTTCATGTTTAAGTGGTAAAGTTCTTAATACAGGCCGTTGTTTGTTTTGTGATACCAGTTGTATCACTTGTGATGGGACTGGTGCAACTAATTGTCTTTCTTGTGGTATTAATCTATATCTCCAAGAAAAAACTTGCGTTTCTGATTGTAAAACGGGTTATTACATGACCGAAACTCCAGTAAAACAATGCATAAAATGTTCAACAACTTGTTTAACCTGTGTTTCGGCAAATTTTAATGATTGTTTAACCTGTGCAAATAATTGCTATTTTACTGTGATCAATGCTGCGAAAAAAATTGGTAGCTGCACTTATTTATTATGTCCTTTGAATATGATTATGAACCCAGAGAATTTTACTTGTGTAGAGAAATGTGACTCTAATAAATATTTTGATTCGCAGAACAATCGATGCAAAACCTGTAATTCTGTATGCTTAACTTGTTCAGGAGGAACTTCAAAGAATTGTTTATCATGTATTGAAGGTTTTCTCAGTGGAAACTCATGTGTGAAGAGTTGTCCTATAAGCTATTATATCGAAGAAGAAACTAAGAAATGCGAAGAATGTTCTTTGAATTGTGCGAGTTGTAGAAATTCAATGAATTGCAATATTTGTCATCAAGGGTTTTTTCTGAATCTTTTGAATAATGCCTGCATGAATAGTTCAAATGATGGGGAGTTCATAAATTACACAGATAATACCATAGCGAAATGCGCTGATGGGTGTGCTGTCTGCAATGTTTTCCCAAAATGCAAAATTTGTGAAAAAACGTTTTATTTAAATTCACAGAGTATTTGCGTTGAACCAAAAAAAATTCAACCAATTCTGCTTGCAGATGAGAAAATAAACAATTTGTTTCATTTAACTTTTAATGATACGTGGACCAATTTCTTCAATAATTTGACTTCGAATTCTTCTTCTTATAACATCACAATAGAAAATTTACTCATAAGCATTTATAAAATAAGTTTCACTTATGATTTTTTGAATTCATCACCAAAATGGGAAATTATGATAGATTTCACAAACGATAGTCCAGAAACTTCTAAATTAATCATCAATTTTTTTCCGATCATTGAATCTTCAATAAACTTAACTCAAAAGCAGGTCACAGCTGATGTAGAGCCATATGTTCTCAAAAATGCAAATAAAACAAAATCAGGCGAAAGTCTCATTTTTGTAACCCCTTCATTATCGTATTTATCAGATAAAAATCAAAAATTAAACCTTTCATTATCAGCGAATTTCAGTGATTTCTTTGAAATTATGCCGAAAATTACTTCAATAAAGATTAAAAATCTCGAAAATAAGTTTTTTAACTATACCTTGAATAAAACTAATATAACTTCGCAATTTACAATTTCTTTGAATTTCAGCAAAACGGTTCTCGGCAGACCATTGTTGACAATTTTCTTCGATATTCCTGGATCTATAATTCTTCACGCTACACATAGATTATCCCGAAAAAATGTCTCATTAAACCTATTTGATTCTTATATTTTTGATCAATCAACAAAAACTCATATGGAATTAATGGACTATACTATGAAATTGTTCTCTTATTTTTTGGGTCCATTAGCTTTCGTATATGGAATGATTGGTTTTGGTTCTTTATCTTTTCATGGATTAGAAGCTGTCAACATTATAAAATTTCTTCGATATATTCAATTAGATTATCCACCTCAAGCATTAATAGTTTTTAAATCAAATTATTGTGAATGGAATATTTTTAACTTTTTAGATGATTTTAATAATGATGATAATTTACCATCATCTTTTCAAAAGTACGGAATTCATTCGAATTTCTTCAGCACTGGAAATGAAAAATTGATGAAACTATTGATAGTTTTCGGTTTGGCTTTGATTTTTCAATCTTTGTCGATAAAGTTCAAAAATCGAAAGGTTATTTTAGTGAAAATCTTAAATAGTCTTGCTATTTACTTTTATTGGAATATTTTCCTCATGGTTTACATGGCCTATCTCATGGATTTATGCTTCTATTGTTATGTAAATATGAAGTATTATCTCTTCGATTCCTTAATCGAAATAGGTTCCTTTCAATTTTCGATCATTTTCATCATAATTACTTCTGTTGTTCATTTTTTCTTATATCGAATGATTCTTGGAAAAAAACCCAATAAAATTCAGCCACTCGAAAAAAATAAAACCATTAAAACAAATAAAAATGCTAATAAAAAAAATGAAATATCTTTTCAGAAATTGGCCATTGAATTAAAAGACTCTGCCCAAAAAGATTCTCCTCGAAGTGATGATAATACTTTTATGAGTTCACATCCGAAAAGCGAAAAATTAAGAAGAAAAACATGGTGGGATGAAAAAACTGCCTATGATCAATCTATTGAAGAAAATTCCCATAAATCCCCCCAAACAATAATCCAAAATAGTATAAAATTGAACAAGTTTGAAGAAGATGTTGTTTTGGAAAAGGAAGAAAAACACAAGCTAAAACCAAAAGAAAAAGTAAAAAAATATAAATATGAAGTCGAAAATCAAAAGATTTTAATTTTAATGATAGACTTTCAACAGCATTCAAAGACCCAGAAATTTTTTGTAATGTTTTTAATGATGAGATATATTATTTTGCCTTGTATAGTGATTCTTTTCCAAGATAACACTTTATCTCTAATTGGAAATTATTTCTCTTTTAATTTAATGTTTTTGATATATATTTTATGTATGCAGCCATTTACTACTTGGTGGCTATTTTTCCATTATATATTGATTGAAGTGGGGATTATGGTAGCCATTGCTGGAGCTTTGTTGAATTATATGTCGCAAATAAAAGAAAAATTTGATTATGATGATGTTATGTTGCACGGATGGCTGATTTATTATGGAAATTTTTTTGTGATAATCGTATTGATTTGGGTTTATATTTGGGAAATTTTGAGTGCTGTGATTCATAAAATTATTAGTTTATGCAAAAAAAAACACAACAAAATTCATGCTGGATGAATAAAAAATAATTTAAATTTTCACTTTTTTGCAAAAATAAATCATTTTAATGAATTTAATAAATATCAATAAATTTTTAATTATTTGTTCAAATTGACAATATTTTGAGAATATAATTCATTTAGGATTTTTTCCTGAATATAATTGATTTCACATTTTGTTCTAAGCTTGTCATATGAATTTAAAATAGTCCCAAAAATCTTTTTCTTTTCTAAGTCCAACACATATTTTTCATTTATCATTTTATAAAAGCTTTGGTAAAAAAACTTTATTGAGAAGAAAAAAAAAGAATAAGTGACTCAATTATGCCATTTGCAAATCCTTTTTCAATATTTTCTTGAAAACCTGCCTTTTCTCCTTTGATAAACTCTGAAGGAATAATTTTCAATTCAAAATCTAAAATTCCTTCTCTGAAACCTAGCTTTTTTTTGTTATAAATTATTTTTCTTTTAGAAAAGAATAAATACTTTCGAAAACTCATTTTCTAAAATAAATTCTTCTGCTTTAAATATTTTTTTTCGAGAAAAATCTTCGTTCTCATCGAAAAAAACATCGTTTTCTTCTTCCATAGAAATTTTTCTTCGTAAAATTATTTGATTTTTTCTTCTTTACAAAAGTATTAATTATAATAAAATTTAATATTTTTTTTTTGTGCAAATTTAGAAAATTATTATTATTTCCGAAAAAATTCTTTTGGGGCTGGAGTAGCCTTTAATTTAAAGAAAATTCAAACATTTATATAATTAAATTAAAATTTTTATATTTTCAAAATAGCTAATTAATTTTCCAAATAGCTAATTA
>JFJP01038102.1_pt1 | contig 19856 bp, 3 predicted proteins | sample 431651 | NCBI WGS metagenome assembly JFJP01 (sample SAMN02602958, study PRJNA72255) | Microbial mat metagenome, whole genome shotgun sequencing project. | biome: fresh water; feature: sink hole; material: water; isolation source: purple microbial (photo- and chemosynthetic) mats found in...
ATACCTGACTGCAATGTGAAAGTGTAATCACCATTATTCCGGTATACTCTTGAAACATAATGAATTGATCCATCGTTGTAGTAGCCCGTCAGTAGGAGATCCATATCACCGTCATTATCATAGTCTCCCCAGGCTGCTGAGCTGTTGAAGACAGCAGTAATGTTGAGGGCTGATTGTTCGGTAAATGTATTACCGCCCTTATTCTGGTAGATTTTCAAAACTGAAGCCTGCGAGGCCAGTGCGGAGTTACCTGTCAGAAAAATGTCAAGGTCCCCGTCGTTATCGTAATCGATCCACGATACAGACCCTTTTGAGATCTTAACAAGACTGATATCTGTCTGGTCGGCAAAAGTGCCATTCCCGTTGTTCCTGTAAATTTTTGCAATGTAAGTTGATCCGGCACCCTGTCCGGTTATAAGGATATCAATATAACCGTCATTATCATAATCACCCCAGGCTGCTGAAGAAAAGTTTACTCCTGTCAGGCTTATACTTAGTTGTTCCGTGAAGCTGTTACTGCCATTGTTCCGGTATATTTTAGAAACAGGGAAGGCGCCTGTTGCAGTACCTGTCAGCAGTATATCAAGATCTCCGTCATTGTCATAGTCCCCAAAATTAGCTGAACTATTCTGAACTCCCAGTAGATTGATACCTGTCTGATCGGTAAATGTATTGTTTCCATTATTACGGAAAATTTTAGAAACAGGTATTGTTGATGAAGTTGATAATCCTGATAGTATTATGTCAAGGTCACCATCGTTATCATAGTCACCCCATGAAACAGAACTATTATAGACACCAGTCAGACCAAGATCGGTCTGCTCTGAGAATAGCCCGCTCGAAAAGATCCCCGGATTTGCTTCTCCGTTAGTTCTGTAAAATAGTTCAGAACCGGAATCTCCGATATATTCAAATACCTGGAATGAATATGAAATACCCTGAGATAATCCGACCACAGTAGTACTATCGTCCCTTCCTGAATATATACAATACCATCCTGTTGAACCTATCTGATCACCTGACCCAAATACAGGGTCCGCAGTGTAAGTAGTATTATTTGAAGGGAAGGCAGTACCTGTTGAGCCCTGTTTGCAGAATACAACCCGACGCTCTCCGTTACCGTTTTTCCATCTGAGTGCTAAAGCGCTGTTATCTGTTCTTATCAGTTTTCCTTCCAGTTTGCTGGCCTGAATGCTATCTACAGAAAAGCTGTTTTCCAATCCAAATGAACCACCGGCAAATATATTGTCCAGAGCCTGAACACTCCAGTAATAGGTTCCGGGCTTCAGGTCTTTCAGGGTATAAGAAGTTTTAAGCTGACTATTACCCAATCCTGTGATACGGCGTGAGCCTGTACTTGAAGCCATTGCCACCATTATCTCACTCCCTCCGGCACCTGATCCAACTCTCACATTATAGGTTAATCCCTCTGATGGTGTTTCATTATCTGTTACGGGATCCCATGAAAGGATTGTGCTTCCTCCATTTTCCTCCATTTTTAATCCAAGTGGTGTTTCGGGTTTTGTATTATGAATCAATATTTCATTCCTGAAAACATTTGAGATTTTAAGAGAACCTTTTTCTCCTGTAACTGTAATATCAAGGTCCCCGTCATTATCGTAATCACCCCAGGCTGCAGAACTGTAACGAACACCCGGAAGACTAAAATTTGATTGCTCAGTGAAAGTGTTATTCCCGTTATTTGTAAATATTTTACAAATACGCCCGGAATTTGTATCGCCGGCTAAGAGAATATCCAGATCCCCATCGTTATCGTAATCGCCCCATATTGCAGAGCAGGAGCCTGGTATTGAACTCGTAGTACTTATAACTGCAGACCCTGCAATTCCCGGCAGAGTTATATCTTCCTGCCATGTAAATGAATTATTCCCATTGTTTTTATAAATTTTAGTAACGGGAGTAATGTTGGTTAAATCATAACCTGAAAGAAGAATGTCAAGATCGCCATCGCTGTCGTAATCGCCCCATGCAACCGACCCCTTGGAAACCCCGGTAAGGCTGATTCCTTTTTGTTCGGTAAATCCCATTGTCAGAGGATTCCCGTTATTGCGGTAAACTTTTGAAACTCCGAGGCCTGTCAATAAGATATCAGAAAACCCGTCGTTATCGTAATCGGCACATGCTACAGAGCCATTTGTTATTCTTTTCAGGTTAATCCCCTGTTGATCGGTAAAGGTCCCATTACCATTGTTGCGGTAAATCTTTGCTGTCTCACCCGAAACAGAAATCCCTGTTAATAAAATATCAAGATCGCCATCGTTATCAAAATCGCTCCAGGCAACCGAACTTTCCTTTACTCCCGATAGTATAATACCTGTTTGTTCAGTGAATATACTATTACCGTCGTTCCTGTATATTTTAGAGATGCTTTCATTACTGACGTTAGAGCCGGTTAAGAGTATATCCAGATCACCATCATTATCATAATCGCCCCATGCAGCAGAACTGTACATTACTCCGGGCAGGTTTGGCCCGCCCTGTTCGATAAAGTTATTACTGCCATTGTTACGGTAGATCTTTGAAGTAGCACCTGTATTTATTCCTGTTGTGGTACCTGTGACTAACAAATCCTGAAATCCGTCATTATCATAATCGCCCCATGACACGGAGCCAAAAGTAACTCCGCTCAGGCCAATACCTGTCTGTTCGGCAAACATGTTTGTCTGGGCAGCTGCAGGATTTGCTATGCCAATCTGGTTGAAGTATAATGGATTTGGGACGGCATCAAATTCAATAACATGAAAAGTGTAGGAAGTCATTATCTCCAGTCCGGTAATTACAACTTCATTCCCGGTCCCGTTATACACACAGAACCATCCGGAGGTACCTATCTGTGAACCGGTACCAAACTGACTGTTTGCTGTGTAATTTGTAAGATTAACAGGGTCTGCGGTTCCGCCGCTTCCCTTTTTTGCAAACACCACGCACGCCGATCCGTTACCTCTTTTCCAGTGCAGATTAACTCCTGAAACAAGAATGCTGTCGGCAAAAACCTGTGAAGCCTGTATAAGAGTTGAAAAATTAAATGTTTGTTCTGATGAGAAAGGGCCTGCAGCAAAACCGTTATCTACTGCCTGAACGCTAAAGTAATAGGTTGCTCTTTTAGGATATTTCAACACAAAGAGAGTATCTGACTGTGCATTTCCCATTCGTGGTAAAAGCCTTGAACCGGATGATGATGCCATCGAAGATACAACATCACCGGCTCCTGATGAGAATCCAATACGGACATTATAACTCATTCCATTAGCGGGAGTTGCATCGCCAGGTACCCTGTTCCATTTAATAATCAGGGATGTAGCATCGCTGGTTGCCGATAACCCTGTGGGTGAATTTGGGACAGAATTTGATGAGGGAATATTGTTTTTATAGATTCTGGCCAAATCGCCGTAGGTGTAACTATAACCTGTCATAAGGAAATCGAGCTTTCCGTCCTTATCGTAATCACCCCATGCTCCGGAACTGTCATCTACTCCGGGAAGGATGATACCTGTTTGCTCGGTAAATATATCATTACCATCGTTCCTGAAAATTTTAGCAATAAGATCAACAGTAAAGTTGCCGGATCGTCCAATTATCAGAATATCGGGGTCCCCATCGTTATCATAATCACCCCACGATAATGATGAATAAGCTACTTTGGTAATATTGAGATCCGGGAGGTCGGTAAAAGTATTATCCCCGTTATTCCGGTAAATTCTGGTAGTTACTTCAAAACCGATAATACCTGTGCGGCCGCTTAACATAATGTCAAGATCTCCGTCAGTGTCGTAGTCCCACCAGCTAACAGAACCGTAAGCAACTCCTGCAAGAATAGTATTTAACTGTTCAGTGAAAGTGTTATCCCCATTATTTCTGTATAGTTTAGAAACAGACACACCGCTGTTAGAGACTCCTGTCAGCAGGATATCCAGGTTGCCATCATTATTGTAATCACCCCAGGCTGATGACCCAAAGTAGACTCCCGTAAGAGATATTCCGGTTTGTTCAGTAAAAGTATTATCGCCATTATTACGAAAAATGCCGGAATAGTACTCACTTGTAGCCAGTTTTCCTGTTAAAAGAATATCCAGAAATCCGTCATTATCATAGTCACCCCAGGCTGCTGAACTGTTGCCAACTCCCGGAAGGCTTGTACCTGTATTTTCCGTAAATGTGTTATTGCGATTATTATGGTATATTTTAGAAACAGGTTCATCGCCGGTACCAGTGGATCCAGGAGTTAGATGTCCGGTCAGGAGTATATCAAGGTAATTATCATTATCATAATCACCCCATGCTACGGAGCTGCTGAGTACCCCCCGAAGAGAAATACCGGTTTGTTCTGTAAAAGTATTATTGCCATTATTCCTGTAGATCTTTGATAAGGCAAATCCTGTAATGGTATTGTCAACACCTGTTACAAGTGCATCCAGGTCACCATCGTTATCATAATCGCCCCATGCCATTGACCCCTGAGAAACTCCGGTCAGACCTATGCTTGTTTGTTCTGTAAAAATGCCTGTTGTGGTAACCAAAGGATTCCCATGTCCTGTATTTGTTGTATAGTTTGGCCCGGCATCAAATTCTATCACCTGGAACACATAGCTTGCTTCGCCCTCCAGTCCGGTTACAGCAACACTATTTCCTGTCCCGCTATAAACGCAATACCAGCCGGTTGTACCAATCTGAGTCCCTTTCGCAAATTCACTGTCTGCTGTGTAGACAGTGTTATTAACAGGTGCAGCAGACCCGCTGTTCCCTTTTTTTGCAAACACAACACACGAAGTACTGTTCCCCCTGTTCCATTTTAGATTAAGCGAGGTTCCCTCTATTTTAGAGGCATTAACCATAGAGGCCTGTATCGATGATGAAAATATAAACGATTGTTCAGTCGCGAATGGACTTGAGCCATATCCATTATCTATAGCCTGAACGGACCAGTAGTAGGTTGCTTTTGCCGGATATCTGAGTACAAACAGGGTATCAGACTGGGCGTTTCCATGGCCTGGTGTTAACCGTGGGCCCGTCGACAAAGTCATAGAAGAGACTATATTGTCTGCTTCCGGGGAAGTTCCGATTCTAATGTTATATCCTATTCCTTTAGAAGAGGTCAGGTCTCCTGTGCTCCGGTTCCATTTGAAAATTACTGAGGAGTCATTTACGCTGGCCAGTAATCCTGATGGAGCTGCCGGATTCAAATTGGATTGTGCAGAAGAACTGAGATAAAGCTTAGTCACAGCGGGTCCGGAAACAGGAGCTCCTGACAGTAAAAGATCCAGTTTACCGTCATTATCATAATCGCAGGCAGCTATTGAACTGTTATAAACACCTGTAATACTGACACCTGCCTGTTCAGTAAAGGTATTATTTTTGTTATTGAGGTAGAATTTCGAAATGGCACCTGTTGCAAGTCCATTTGTTGAACCTGTAATTATAATATCAGAATAACCATCGTTATCAAAATCGGCCCAGGCTACCGAGCCATATGATACCCCCTGGAGAAGTATCCCGTTTTGTTCTTCGAATCCAATGCCTTCCGGACCTTTATTCCTGTAAACTTTTGAAATCCCGTTACCTGTAACTAAAATATCAAGATCGCCGTCATTATCGTAATCAGCCCAGGCAGTAGAACTGTAACCTGCTTCTGTTAAAGAAATCCCCGTTTGCTCAATAAAACCGTTGTTCCGGTTATTCCTGAATATTTTTGAAATTGATCCGCTAAAGCTGTTACCTGTAAGCAGAATATCAAGATAACCATCGTTATCATAATCACCCCAGGTTGCAGAACTATAGATAACTGCCGGCAGTATAATGCTTGTTTGTTCTGTAAACCTGCCGGAAGAAGAGCCATTATTTCTGTAAACTTTTGAAAAATAATCGCCATTAGAAGATTGTCCGGTTAAAAGAATGTCGGGTAAGCCATCTTTGTCATAATCGCCCCAGGCTACTGATCCTGACAAGAGACCAGGGAGTGTTGTGCCTGTTAGTTCAGAAAAAGTATGATTCCCGTTGTTATTATGGTAAATTCGGGCACTACCACTTCCCGCCAGTAAAATATCAAGATATCCGTCATTATCATAATCTCCCCATGCAGCCGCACTTCTTGCTAATCCAGGAAGAATTATTCCTGTCTGTACAGTAAAAGTATTATTACCATTATTTCGGTAAATTTTTGAGTTATTACTGCCAGTTAATAACATATCCTTAAATCCGTCTTTGTCGTAATCGCCCCATGCTACTGAACCCTGAGTTATTGGAGGGAGAATTATTGCTGTCTGCTCAGTAAAAAGACCGGTCTGGGTAATCAATGGATTTGCCTGTCCTTTACCGGCGAAGTAAACCGGACCAGGTTCGGATTCAATTACATAAATCGTGTAGAATGTCATAGCTTCCAGCCCTGTAACAGAAACACTGCTCCCAGTTCCGTTATAAATACAATACCATCCGCTTGTGCCGATTTGTGCTCCGGCACCATATTGTTTATCAGCAAGATATATTGTTCCGTTAACGGGGGAAGCAGTTCCTCCTGAGCCTTTTCTGGCAAAAACAGAGCACGATGTGCCATTTCCTCTCTGCCACCTCAGGTCTAAAGATGAGGTCTGAACATTGGTTGCAAAAACCTGAGATGCCTGAATTGATGATGAAAAAGAGACTGTCTTCTCCGGAGCAAAAGCTCCTGCAGAAAATCCATGGTCAACTGCCTGAACACTCCAGTAATAATCTGCCTTTTCAGGATATCTCAATACATAAAATGTACCGGATTGTCCGTTCCCCATTTTTGGCAGGAGCAGAGCACCTGAACTGAGTGACATGGATGGTACAATATTATTCGCACCCGGAGAGGTTCCGATCCGAATATTATAGGTAATACCTGCTGAAGGTGTGGCGTCTCCGGTAACGCTGTTCCATCTGAATACAATTGAAGAGTCATTTTTTTCGGTCAGTAATCCTGCAGGAACTGCAGGTGGAATATTGGCTGTTGGAGAAAGATTACGGAAAACTTTGGCAATTTTTACACCGCTTTTATTGAGTCCGGTAATAAGAAGATCAGGTTTCCCGTCATTACTGTAATCACCTGAAGAGAATGAACTGAAGAAAACGTTAGGAAGACTATAGTTCGATTGTTCCGTAAAAGTACTGTTTCCGTTGTTATGATAAAACCTTATAAAATCAGTAGTTATTCCCGTTAAAATAATATCCAGATGGCCATCACTGTCGTAATCGCTCCAGATAGCTGAGCCGGAATTTGCCCCGGATAATGTTATATTACTTTGAAGCGAAAAAGTATTATCGCCGTTGTTCCTGTAAATTCTGGAAATATTAGATGCACCTGAAGTTCCGGTAAGAAGTATATCAAGGTTACCGTCGTTATCATAATCGCCCCATGCTGCTGAACTGTTGATTACTGTAGGCAATGAAATACCCGATTGTTCGAGAAAGCCATTGTTTCCGTTATTGCGATAAACTTTTGAGATAGGTCCGGAAGGAGACTGACCGGTCAGGAGTATATCAAGATACCCGTCATTATCATAATCGCCCCATGCTGCTGAACCGGAGATGACACCTTGCAGTGCAATGCCTGATTGTTCGGTAAAGGTTGAGTCGTTGATGTTTCTGTAAATTCTGGATATTGCTCCGGTTGATGATCCATTGGTTGTACCTGTTAACAATATGTCCAGATCACCGTCATTGTCATAATCGCCCCATGCTGAAGAGCCTGAAAATACGTTTGCAATGGCTATCTTATCCCGTTCTGTAAAAGTGTTATTTCCGTTGTTCCTGTAGATTTTGGATATTGCCCCTGATGATGAACCATCTTTTGTTCCTGTAAGCAGAATATCGAGATCGCCATCGTTGTCATAATCACCCCAGGCTGCTGAACTGTAAGTAACACCGGTCAGCCCAATGCCTGTTTGTTCTGAGAAAGTATTATCCTTATTATTACGATAGATTTTAGTAACATAGCTGCCTGAGTTACCTGACAATAAAATATCAAGATACCCGTCATTATCATAATCACCCCATACTGTTGAGCCGTTCTGAACCCCCAATAGTGAAATGCCTGTCTGTTCGGCAAAGATCCCTGTCTGTGCCGTAATTGGGTTAGACTGCCCTGTCTGGGTATAATATGCAGGTCCGGCATCATATTCAATCACATGGAAAGTATAATTTGTTAAAGGATCGAGGCCGGTAACATTTACAGTTGTGCCGGTGCCGGTATACACGCAATACCATCCGCTGGACCCTATCTGTGTACCTGCACCGAATTGTGCATCGGCAGTGTAATTTGTTGCATCAACCGGTACAGCCGTACCGCTGCTCCCTTTTAATGCAAAAACTGCACAGAACGACCCGTTGCCTCTTCTCCAGTTAAGGTTTATGCTCGAGCCCTGTATGTTATCTGAATTTACCTGATTAGCCTGAACCAGGGTGTTAAAATTAAAAGATTTTTCTGCTGCAAAGGAACCGCCTTTTATTCCATGGTCAATAGCCTGAACACTCCAGTAATAAGTTTGTTTTTTCGGATTCTGTAATATCAGGAATGTGTCTGCCTGGACGTTTCCGATAGCCGTTACAAGGCGTTTCCCTGCAACCAACGACATCGGTGAGACTACATCAATTGCACCTGTGGTGGTACCAATTTTCACATTGTAGTTCATCCCTTTGGCCGGTGTCGCATCTCCTGACACCCTGTTCCATTTCAATATAAGTGATGTTGAATTACTTTCAGCTGTAAGCCCTGTTGGCGATGCAGGGGCATTATTGGTTGTTGAAGTAAAGTTCTTATAAATTTTAGAAATGTAACTTTCTGAAGACTCTCCGGCTAACAGGATGTCAAGTTTACTATCATTATCATAATCTGCCCATGTAACTGAACCATAAGATACTCCGGGCAGAGATACACCTTGCTGCTCAATAAATGTATTATTTACATTATTATAAATTTTGGAAAAATATTCAAAGTTTACATTTCGTCCTGAAATCAACAGATCCAGGTCCCCGTCATTATCATGATCACCCCATGCAACTGAGCTGTATGCCAAAGCGGTTATCGTAACACCGGATAGTTCACTGAATGAATTACTTCCATTGTTTCTGTATATTTTAGTGGCATAGGTATTACTGGTTATAGTGGCTCCTGTTAATAAAATATCAAGATCCCCGTCGTTGTCATAGTCTCCCCATGCTACCGAACCGTTCGATACTGCCTGAAGAGAAATACCTGTTTGTTCCGAAAATGAATTATCACCATTGTTCCGGTATATCTTAGATATAGAGCCTGTTACGGAGGTTGTCGTTGTACCTGTTAATAAGATATCCAGATCACCGTCATTATCATAATCGCCCCAGGCAACTGAGCTGTTCTGTACTCCGGTCAGACTGATTCCTGTTTGTTCAGTAAATCCGGGGGCAGATCCATTGTTCTTATAGATCTTGGTTACTCCTGTGCCCAGATTAGCTGACCGGCCAGTAAGTATAATATCAGAATAGCCGTCATTATTATAATCTCCAAAGGCTACCGATCCCTGAAAAATTCCATGCAGAATGATGGTTGTCTGTTCGGTAAAAGTACTATTACCGTTATTAAGATAAATTCTTGTAGAACCGCTGCCCGCCTGTAAAATATCGAGATAACCGTCATTATTATAATCACCCCATACTGCACTTCCCTGGGAAAATCCCGCCAAATCAGCCAGGTATGAAAATGTGTTATTTCCATTGTTTCTGTATATCTGAGAAATCCCATTACCCGCGATCAAGATATCAAGGTCTCCATCATTATCATAATCACCCCATGCGTTTGAGCCCTGAACTATTTCAGGGAGCGAGATTCCTGTCTGCTCTCCGAATAATACAGTTTGAAATACGGAAGGATTATTCTGTCCTGGTTTGGTATTATAGGCCGGTCCGGCATCAAACTCAAAAACCTGAAATATGTAATTTGACAACGCAAGTAATCCTGTTACAGTAACATTGCTTCCTGTTCCGTTATATACGCAGAACCATCCGGATGTACCAATTTGTGTGCCTGATCCAAGCTGCGGATTAGCTGTATAAGTTGTGTTATTGACCGGAATAGCATTCCCGCTGTTACCCGATTTTGCAAATACAACACAACCTGAACCGTTACCTCTGGTCCAGTTTACAGTTAAACTGGTACCCTGAATGTTACCTGCAAAAAGCTGGGAAGCCTGAACCGCCGCTGAAAATGAGAAAGTCTGTTCTCCGGCAAATGCTCCGCCGGCAGATCCATTGTCGACAGCCTGGACACTCCAGTAATAAGTTCCTTTCTTCGGGAATTGAAGTATAAATATTGAATCAGACTGGGTGTTACCCATACCGGGCAACAGCCTTTTGCCTGCAGTGAGCGACATTGGAGAAACAATCTCCCTTCCGCCGGGAGTGGTGCCGATTCGGACATTGTAACTGATCCCCTTTGCAGGAGTGGCATCTCCGGTTACTCTATTCCACTTAAGTATAACTGTTGTGTCGTTAGGGGAACTTAATAATCCTGAAGGTATACCGGGAGTGGTATTAGCTGAAGCTCCGATATTCCGGTATAATTTAGAAATATTTGTATTACCCTGGCCTGTAAGCAACAGATCAGTTTTTCCGTCATTATCATAATCACCGGCATCAACAGAACTTAATTGAACTCCGGGCAATATAACACTTGTCTGTTCAGAAAATATATTTTCATGATTGTTCCTGTACAAACGCGATATCGAACCAGCGGCAGTGCCATCCGTGCTGCCGGTAATAATTATATCTAGATATCCATCATTATCAAAATCAGCCCATAACGACGAACTGCTATTTACCCCCGGCAGAATTATGCCTGTTTGATCCACGAAAGTGCCATTACCGTTATTCCGGTAAACTTTAGAATACCCTCCGCCTGTTAATAAGATATCAAGGTCTGCATCGTTATCATAATCTCCCCATTTAGCTGAACCTCCATAGATTCCCTGCAAGACTATGCTTGTCTGATCTGTGAAAGTATTGTTGCCGTTATTGCGATATATTTTGGAATATCCGTTTCCTGTTAATAAAATATCAAGGTCTCCATCACTGTCGTAATCGCCCCATGCAGTTGAACTCTGAGAGACACCCTGAAGGGATATTGCAGTTTGCTCTGAAAAAGTATTATTTCCGTTGTTTCTAAATATTTTGGAAATTGCTGCTCCCCCTGATTGTCCTGTTAACAGAATATCCTTTAACCCGTCATTATTGTAGTCTCCCCAGGTTACAGAACCATATGATAATCCGGGAAGAACTATTGTTGTCTGATCAGTAAATCCTGTGCCGTTGTCGTTGCGGTATATCTTTGACACATTATTTCCAGCAAGCAAAATATCGAGATCACCATCATTGTCATAATCACCCCAGGCGACAGAACTGTTTGACACCCCCTGTAACGTAATTGCAGTTTGTTCGGTGAAAGTATTATTGCCGTTGTTTTTATATATTTTGGAAAAATTGCTGCCGGTTAAGAGAATATCAAGATCTCCGTCACTGTCATAATCACCCCAGGCTGAGGATCCCTGACTAACTGCCTGAAGTGAAATTGCTGTCTGCTCATTAAACAGACCGGTTTTGGCAATCAGAGGATTAACCTGTGCTACTCTTATATCGTAAACAGGGCCGGCATCAAATTCCATTGCCTGAAAAGTATATGTAGTCATTGCTTCCAGACCTGTAATATTGACACTGTTTCCTGTTCCGTTATAAACACAATACCATCCGGTAGTTCCAATTTGGGTGCCACTTCCAAAAGCTGCATTTGCAGTATAAGTTGTCCCGTTAACCGGTGCTGCTGTTCCTGTATCTGTTTTCTTTGCGAAAACAACACAGCCTGCTCCGTTGCCCCGGGTCCAGTGAATGTTTATTCCCGATCCGTTTACGATATCGGCTATGACCTTTGACGACTGTACCGAAATGGAGTAAGTTATCGACTTTTCTGCTGTAAAAGCGCCGGGAGTAAGGCCGTTATCGATAGCCTGTACGCTCCAGTAATAAGTCAGTTTCTTAGGATTTTTAAGTATAAAAAGTGTGTCCGACTGGGCATTTCCAGAATTGGGAACCAGTCTTGAACCATTGGCCAGTGCCATCGGTGTAACGATGTTGGTTCCACCGGGGGTTGATCCAACCCTTATATTATATCCAATTCCTTTTGAAGGTGTTGCATCTCCTTGAGATCTGTTCCATCTGAAAACTATTGAAGTCTCATTACTTACTTCTGGCAGTATTGCTGGTGCTTGCGGAGCAGCATTGGGTACTATGGCAAAGTTTCTGTAGATTTTTGTAATAATGCCGATGGCAGACTGACCGGAAACAATAAAGTCAAGTTTACCATCCTTATCATAATCGGCACTGGCAAGAGTGCCGAAATATGATCCTTCTGAAGGGTTTGCTTTTTCAGTAAAGGTATTGTCCCCATTGTTCCTGAAAAACTTCGAGATTACTCCCGTAACTGAATTATTGGTTGTCCCTGAAAGTATAATATCTGAGTACCCGTCATTATCAAAATCACCCCAAACTGCAGAACTGTATGCAATTCCCGGCAGGACTATTCCTGTAATTTCAGTATCAGTAAAAGAGTTATTCCGGTTATTCCGGTAAAGCTTTGTTACTGGTATATAGTTATTATTATCTCCTGTAATCAGAATATCAGGATAGCCGTCATTATTGTAATCACCCCAGGCAACACTGCTGTTGGTTACTCCTGTTAAAGTTATACCGGTTTGCTCTGCAAAAGTATTATCGCCGTTATTCCGGTAGATTTTTGAGTATCCTGCACCTGTTAGGAGAATATCAAGATCACCGTCATTGTCGTAATCGCCCCAGGCAGATGATCCGTTGGCAACACTCTGCAGGCTGATTCCTGTCTGCTCAGTAAATGTATTATCCCCATTGTTGCGGTATATTTTAGAAGTATTTCCTGTGTTGGTGTTTCCGGTTAATAATAAATCCTGATCACCATCATTATCATAGTCCCCCCATGCTGCAAATACACCATAAGTAAATGCTGGTAATGTTATTCCGGTTTGTTCTGAAAAAGTATTACTGCCGCCATTTCTGAATATTTTTGTTATATAGCTGCCGGATGATTGCCCTGCCAAAAGGAAATCCAGATCATTATCGTTATCATAATCTCTCCATGCAACAAAGCTGCTTTGAACTCCCGGCAGAACTATTGAAGTTTGTTCTGAAAAAGTATTATTACCGTTATTTTTGAAGATTTTTGAAATGGGACTATAGGTCGTATTGCTGTAACCTGTAATAAGTAAATCAGAATAACCATCATTGTCATAATCACCCCAGGCCATGTAGCTGTTAGAAACGCCTGGAAGAGAAATACTTGTTTGCTCTGTAAATAAACCTGTCTGGGTATATAGCGGGTTATTCTGTCCGGTGACAGTATAGTATGCCGGTCCGGCATCGAATTCGATTGCCTGGAATGCATAATTTGTAAAAGGTTCGAGCCCGGTTATGTTTACTTCAGTTCCGGTTCCATTGTAAACACAATACCATCCGGTTGTCGAAATTTGTGTACCCGACCCAAATGAAGGATTTGCCGTATAAGATGATCCGTTTAAGGGCACAGCTGTGCCGCTGGCCCCTTTTCTGGCGAATACAACGCAGGCTGATGCATTTCCCCTGTTCCAGCGCAGTTTTATTCCTGTTGCTTTTATATTGTCGGCATAAACCTGCGACGCCTGAACGGATACTGAATAAGTAACTGATTTCTCAGTGGCAAAGGGCCCTGAGGCCAATCCGTTGTCAATTGCCTGGACACTATAGTAATATGTTTGTTTCTTAGGCGACCGCAGAACAAAAAGTGAATTGAGCTGAGCGTTCCCAATGCTGGTTACCAGCCTTAATCCATCTGCCCGCGACATGGATGAAACAATATTATTTGTCCCGGGTGAGGTCCCTATCCTGACATTATAGCTTATGCCTGCAGCTGGTGTAGCATCGCTGGCGACCTTAGTCCAGCCAAGAGTAATAGATGTTGCATCAGTTGTTGCTGTTAATGCTGTGGGGGCTGCAGGAGCAGAATTTGCAACCGGAGAATAATTTCTGAATATTTTTGTTACAATTCCGGAGGACGATTGTCCCGAAAGCAGAATATCGAGTTTGCCATCCCTATTATAATCTCCCCAGGCAGCAGAACTATTTTGTACCCCCTGCTGACTTAGGTAAGGTTTTTCAGAAAATGTATTGTTCCCATTGTTTCTGTAGATTTTTGTAAATCCGCTTCCGGTTAGTAGAATGTCCTGATAACCATCATTATCATAATCTCCCCAAGCTGCGGATCCATAGTTTATTCCCTGTAATACTATCCCGGTTTGTACTGAAAAAGTATTATTTCCATTATTCCGGTATATTTTTGAGTAGCCGGCACCAGTCAATAAAATATCCAAATCTCCATCACTATCATAATCAGCCCAGGTTGACGAACTGCGGTCGGCGCCCTGAAGAATTATACCTGTCTGATCGGTGAATGTATTGTCTCCATTGTTGCGAAATACTTTGGAAGTTTGATAAGAAGCATTATTGTATCCGGTTAACAGTAAATCAAGATCACTGTCATTATCGTAGTCACCCCATGCTACCGAACCGTTTCCTAATCCCGGCAAAATTATTCCTGTTTGTTCTGTAAATGTGCTGTTCCCATTATTATGATAAATCTTTGAAACAGGAATGTATGTTGCATCATATCCTGTTAATAAGATATCGAGGAAGCCATCATTGTCGTAATCGCCCCAGGCAACTGAGCCCTGATTTACTCCGTATAGTATTATACCTGTTTGCTCGGTGAAAGTATTATTTCCGTTATTACGATAAATTTTTGAAGAGGGAGACGTAGACCATCCGGTAATTAAAATATCAAGATCTCCGTCATTATCGTAGTCTCCCCATGCTGCAGCACTGTTGGTTACTCCTGTAAGAATTATGCCTGTTTGTTCTGTAAATATATTACTTCCATCATTGCGATATATCTTGGAATATCCGTACCCTGTCACTAAAATATCCAGATCACTGTCATTATCATAATCACCCCAAACCACTGAACCATAGGCCACTCCCTGCAGGGTTATTCCTGTCTGTTCAGAAAATGCCCCTGTTTGGATCACAAATGGATTTAACGGGGCTATTGCTGAATTATAGACAGGACCCGCATCGTATTCAAAGGCCTGAAAGATATAATCTGTCAGAACCTCAAGTCCGGTGATATTAACACTTATTCCTGTCCCATTATAGACGCAATACCAGCCTGTTGTGCCAATCTGGGTGCCTGATCCAAAGGACGGATTTGCTGTATAAGTGGTAATATTTACTGGCGCAGCGGTACCGCTGTTTGCTTTTTTGGCGAATATGACACAACCGGTACCATTTCCCCTGGTCCAGTTCAAAGTAAGCGATGATCCCATTGTATTACTTGCAAAAAGCTGCGATGCCTGAATGGACGTTGAAAAGGCGATTGATTTTTCTGCAGCAAAGAGACCTGAGGCAAACCCGTTATCTATTGCCTGTACACTCCAGTAATAAGTTGCTTTTTTTGGTTTCCTGAGAATGAAGAAATTATCGGAATAAGTATTTCCCATTCCAGGCAATAGTCGTAATGAAGTTCCCGAAATCATTGGTGCAACCACATCGCTTGCTCCCGGTGAAGTCCCGACTCTTACATTATATGACATGCCATTTGAAGGAGTAATGTCACCTGATACTTTGGTCCAGCTGAGAGTGATAAGGGAATCGTTGACAGTATTTACTAAACCCGAGGGTACCGGTGGGGCAACGTTAGCAGTGGCAGTGTTATTCAGGTATACTTTTGAAATGTATACTGATCCGGTATATCCTGTAAGTAAAAAATCGAGTTTTCCGTCCTTATTGTAGTCGCCCCAAGCACATGACCCGTTATCAACACCAGGCAGACTAATATCGGTTTGTTCGGTAAAAGTATTATTACCATTATTTTTATATATTTTAGAATATCTGTTAGTTCCACCGCTATAAGAACTTCCGGTCAGGAGAATGTCAAGGTCACCGTCGTTGTCATAATCGGCCCAGCTTACATTGGATGAATTTAATCCTAATAGGGTAATTCCGGTTTGTTCAGTAAATGTGTTATTGGAGTTATTTTTATAAATTTTGGTATATCCCCAGCCCGACAATAATATATCCAAATCACCGTCGTTATCGTAATCGCCCCAGATTGCCGAACCCCAGCTTATTGTCTGCAGACTTATTCCGGTTTGTTCTGCAAAAGTTCCATTCCGGTTGTTCCGGTAGATCTTCGTAAACCCAACGTTATTGCTATAACCGGTTAATAAAAGATCAACATATCCATCATTATCATAATCGCCCCAGGAGGAAGAGCTGCCTTCAAAACCAGGTAAAAAGATCGAAGTCTGATCCGTAAAAGTATTATTTCCATTGTTCCTGTAAATTTTTGTTAATCCGCTTCCTGTTAATAGAATATCGAGGTCTCCATCGTTATCGTAGTCTGCCCAGGTTGCAGAACCATTTTGTATTCCAATGAGAAGGATACTGGTTTGTTCTGTAAAAGTATATCCGGGTCCGCCACTATTCCGGTATATTCTTGATGCCCCAAACCCTGCCAGTAAGATATCAAGATCTCCATCGTTATCATAATCGCCCCATGCTGCCGATCCGCCGTATATCCCCTGCAGAACTATCGATGTTTGTTCAGTAAATACATTACTGCCATCGTTGCGGTATATCTTCGAATAGCTATTGCCGGTTAATAAGATATCAAGATCTCCGTCCCTGTCGTAATCGCCCCATGCTACTGAAGAGTGATCTCCTACCGGAGTAAGTGAAATACCAGTCTGTTCAATAAATTGCTGTGAAAAAAGTTCAAAAGCTAAAGCTGAAAATATCAGAATAAGTGACCCTTTAAGAATTGAATTCCTTTTCATGTCAGGCGTGATTTATTATAAGAATATAAATATATTAAATATAGAAACATGCTAAAAATAAAGTTGCTCATAGCATGTTTTACCCTTCGGCAAGCTCAGGGTTTGGCTTAACGGCAAATAAGAATGAAGAGGAGAATGGGAGAGGGGGAGAAATGGAGACTAAGGGACTTAGAGACTCTTCAAAAAGTCGGTTAGGTTCAGGCTGTTCTTTTTAACATCCGTTATCAGCCAACCCGAATTCAATTCATTTCTGTTGAAGTCCTTAACTTTAAGATACCATCCCGGGATGTCAATAATATGATAGGTAACATCCTCAACATATTCATATTTAATACCACCCGTTTTAATGAGGTAGATGAAAAGTGTCAGATAGTCTGGCTTATAATCAATTGAGGCATAATCCTGCAGATGGTCACTATCATCGATAGCCCGCTTAAGATTGATAAAATCTGTTTCATGACTTGCAGGCGGAATGAAGCGCACCATAGATGTGTCTTTTTTGAACATATCGAAAATGTCTCCTTTTGCCGACAACAGTACCCACTTAATACTTGTTTTCCCTACCATCTCCTGATTAAGAAAAAGGCTGATAGTCTGTGGCTTCCCGTTGTAGACTACCCTGGCTCTGGCCTCAGCTATTATTCCGGGGGAATGTGAATTAATTAACAGCTGTTTTCCGGGAATATCACTTATAAAGGATGCTTTGGTATTAATGTACTCTTCATCGTATTCCTTATTTACCTTTACAGTCCGCGGATCTTTCAGATCGAAAAGAAGCGAAAGCATCTTTTCCCGTGGCATCTTAGCCTTAAACGCCTGATCGGCAGGGTTCCCGTTAAAATCACTTTCGTAATTAAACCTGGCTGTGAATTCACTGAACTGTTTTGTACGTGCGGTGAAGATCTGCTCACCCGATTTCTGTGAACTGACTAACTCCTGAGCAAAAAGTGTAGTGCTTGAAGCGAAAATCAATAATGTTATGGTAAGCGATAGTTTCATTTTAATTCATTGTTATCCGGTTAAACCTTCTCCAATCTTTCAAGCATTTCGAATTTACAGATAATTGCAAATATTTCGCCCCTACAGGGCTAATTGTTTGGAATTTGTAATTGTTTCTACAAATATCTTCGCGGCGCTGCCGCTTAAAATGCTGCAGAGCAGCAAAATATTTGTAGTAAGTTAGTTATGTAAATAAACAAAAGCTGCAGAGCAGCGGAATATTAATTAAATAGTTTTTAATCTTTTATCGGAAAATAGTGATTTTAAAATTCAAATTAGGATAAAACATCAGGGAATTGTAGTAGTTTTTGTCTCGGAAGCTTTTATGTCGCCGAGGAATATCTTCCACCTCTTCTCCTTGAAGAATTTATCTTCAACAAGGTCGATTATAATTTCAACCTCTTTTTTGGTGATATCCTTATAAACAACATTGTCCGCAGTATATCCTGTAAACTCCTGAATAATTGTAGCAGTGGAGTAGTATTTCCCGTCAGGGCCCTTTGTAAACTCGCTTATATATGCAATGTCGTAAAACCTGATAACAACCTTGGTATAAGGCAATGACTTAAGTCTCGAAAGGTATTTTTCCATTGGCCGGTTCACTTTCTGAGTGGTTCCGTCCGGCATAACCATCGATATTTCCATCTGGGCGCCTGTATAGAAGAGTTTAAGTGCCTCTTTTTCTGCCATATTGCGTTTTTCAGCCGGCTGGTCTTTACTCCCAAGTGTTACAATATATTGCTGAAATTCTTCAATCTTTTGTTTGGTTTGTTCCTTGAATACTTCAATATCAGCTGCACTGAGGTTTATCTCTTCAACCATTGCCGCCTGCTTGCTGGTTACAGCTGTTTTAGTCTGCGCCGCCGCAAAGATGCTGAATCCCAGGCACATGCTTATAATTATCGTTTTTCTGACCATACTAATTATTTATAATTTCTTATATCACTACAATTTGTATGCTAAACTTAATCTGATGCCAAAGTAATTTATTTTTGTCGGTTGATGTTCATATGTGATATCAAAAATATCAGAGTAAGTTTTATTGTTGCTCATAACGTCAGATAATCCCAGACTGATTTCGGGTCCGACCATAATTGAGGTATAATAGCCAAGTGGTATGTTTATTCCTGCAGAAGCATAGAATGAAAGACCAAATAATGCTGTTTTAGCAGTATTCTTCTCGTTAAAATACTCTTTGACATAAAAACCTCTCGAAGGATTGGTCCTGTAACCGGTTTCTGTCGGATCTCCTTCATAATAACCCATATATTGATATTTACCATCTTTCAGGTAAGTCGTATTCACAGAAATTGAAACTTTTGGTCCTCCTTCTGCATAAAATCCAAACTGCCCGGGTTTTCCGCTTGTATAGCTAAAAAGAATAGGAATTGAGATGTAATTCATAGTCACAAGCGAATCAAACTGTTCTGCGGCAATTGTTTTATTATACGAATCAGTCGGATTTATATCAACAATATAATTTGCGCTGTCAGTAAATGTTCCATTCAGGTTGAAGAGGGCAGAATTTTTATTTAATTCAAGTCCCGACCTGAAAGAAATGTTATCATTTAAATAATAGTTGATTCCTATCCCGCCGGTGAAGCCATATTCTGTTGATACGCTCCACTGATGGTTATTCTGTGCAAGCGACAGCGATTCAATATTTTTATTCGTTATGCTTGTTTGTCCGAAAGATCCGATAACTGAAAGTATCCTGATAAAAGTTGGCAGCAGCAATATCAACACTGTTAATTGAAAAATTATTGTAAGTTTTTCCCGATTCATTGAAAGAGATCTTAAAAATCAGAGGGAACATTTCCCTATAGATCTCTTTCCCTTTATAACTTCCTGAAAAAAACTTATTTGCATCAACGAATGTATAATAGCTTTCATCATCTGCCT
>JFJP01038624.1_pt1 | contig 19850 bp, 18 predicted proteins | sample 431651 | NCBI WGS metagenome assembly JFJP01 (sample SAMN02602958, study PRJNA72255) | Microbial mat metagenome, whole genome shotgun sequencing project. | biome: fresh water; feature: sink hole; material: water; isolation source: purple microbial (photo- and chemosynthetic) mats found in...
CACGCCCCAGACGTTGTAAAATTTTGTGAGCATTAAACATCACTCCAATCGAGTGACCATATCGAGAATGTTCTGCACCTGGAAATGTATAGAAAGTGAAACCAAGCTGCTTGATCCAACGAAGGCGTTGGTAAAAAGGTGTGTGGATTATCTCCCACTCTAAATTTGAGAGATGGATGAAACCGTATAGCGGATCGAAAATGATTTTATTTTTTGAACTGACTTCCATGTGCCCCGGAAATTAAAAAAGGGGTCCAAACCATGGACCCCTTTGAATGCTTTGTTTTATTGAAGAGTTGCTGACTTTCTTTTACCTTTGCGAGCTTTTGATACTTTGCTGATCGCGTATTCCATCAACATGAAGGCTTCACGGCGAAGACCGTTGTCATGGATGTATCGGTAGAAGTTTTCAATATCGCCGTTTGAGCGGAAGTTTTTGATTGTCATCACTTCTGGTGCTACACCGGCTTTTTCATCAAGATTTACTATTTTAGACATAAAGTGCTCCTAGGTCGTGTTATTTTACTTTTATCAACTCAACTCTTCAACAATTCTTATTGCTCACGTGCTTCGATCATTCCGTAGCTATGAAGTTTGTTGTAAAGGGTTTTTACTGTAATTCCAAGGGCTTTTGCTGCACGTGTTTTGTTTCCGTTCAAATGATCAAGAGTGTCAACAATATGCTTTTTCTCAAGATCAAACAGTGTGAACTCAACATACTTAACCGGAGCTTCTACTTTTTCAACTTTCACTTCTTGAGCAAACTCAGGAAGGTGAGAAGCTTCAATGTATTGACCATCAGTTAGGATATAAGTGCGCTCCATAATGTTTTTAAGTTCGTGAGCGTTTCCTGGCCAGAAGTAACCAGTTAGTTTTTCAATTGCTCCAGAAGTAAGAACTTTAGGCTGAGACTTACCAAGGTTAAGGAAAAACTCTGCCATTACTTTTACATCTTCCTGACGATTGCGAAGTGAAGGGATGCGAAGAGCAATTGTATTGATACGGTAGAACAACTCTTCTTTAAATTTACCTTCTTCAACAAGTTTCTTAAGCTCTATTTTTGAAGTAGCAATGATGCGTACGTTAAGAGCAATTTTTTCTTCAGTATCAACAGTGATCATTTCTCCGCCTACAAGTGCGCGAAGGATTTTAGTTTGGATATGGTGAGTAGTGTGACCGATATCATCGATAATAAGTGTTCCGCCATTTGCCTGAATCATTAAGCCTTTAGAGCTGAACAGTTCGCGGTCAAGTTGAGCTTCGTTAAGAGCAGAACAAGAAGCGATAACACATCCACCTTTACGAGCTGACCAAGTGTGGATTTTCTTAGCTAGAATTTTCTTACCAACACCGTGGGCACCTTCAAGAAGAACCGGAAAGTCTTGAGAAGCAACTTTCTTCGCCATTTGAACTACTTCTAAGAAATTCTTAGAAAGACCAATCATCTGAGAGTTATCTTCAAGACCTTTTGAGATCTGGATATCTACGCGGCTTGATAGTTCTTTTTCTTTTGCATCAATTCTTGTTTGCAACTCGCGGTTAAGATTTTTAGCCATAAGGAAGAGGTGCATATTACGGATTGGAGACTGAAGCTGATTGAGAATATCGTTAATTGCAGCGATATCTGCATCACAAAAGTTTCTGTCTTTTTTAATTGATTGAACGTTGATAGTACCGATTACAGATCCATCAACCATTACCGGAACACAAAGTTCAGCTTCAACGATTTCTTCACGAACACCTGAAGAAGCGATAGGGTCACGCTTAACTAAGTTTGAGTAGTAAGCTCTCTTCATACGAGCTACGTATCCAGAAAGACCTTGGCCTTTGTTTAAAAGTTTAGCAGTTGAAAGAGCTTGGCCATTTTCTGACAAAAGACGAGTACAACCATCTGAAAGGACTTCGAAACCAAGAACTTTGTGCTCAACCATGATGTCTTGTACGAAGCCTGAAAGCTTAGCAAAAAACACGACTTCATCTAGGTTCGTTAATAGAACTGATGAAAGAGTAGCTAGTTCGTTGTGGTGAGAAGCTGTTTTCATAATGGTCCCCTTTACACTTAAATCACAGTTTGTTTAAAATTTACACAGTGCGTTAGTGAGGAGATATTACAATTTGTATGAATAATTTACAAGACTAAAATGGTGCGGTGTATAAACTATCTTCGCTATTTACCGTTATTTCAATGTGTTAGTCCACTGCGGGGAGTAGCAGCGGCCAAAGTTTTGAGTTAATTGACCCAAAATTTCACCATCCCGATTCATAATGTAGATATCTTGGACGGCCTTACTGCGTGATAAAACCTTTTTAGTAGTAAAAACAATGAATTCGCCGTCCGGAGAATAGACCGCTTCCTCATTAGAACCACTATCTTTAGTCAGTCGCATCAGGTTGTTACCGTCGTGTGAGATTCGGTAAAGATCGAAGCCAGCATCAACCCAAGAGCTGAATACGATCTCCTTACCGTCAGGGGAGAAGCGAGGAGCAGCGTTGAACTGGCCCACAAACGAAATCCTCTTCACGCCCTTATCAGGGTTAGAAGGATCCATAGTATAGATGTGGGCACGCCCTGCTCTATTTGAGAGAAAAGTCATGAGAGATCCATCAGTCGTGATTGAGGGATCGACATCATCAGCGTAGTGGGAAGTGACGTTTCTTGTGGTCCCCGACCCCAGATTCATTTCATAGATATCAGCATTACCTTTATAAGATAACGTGGTGTAGATCGTGTTGCCTGATGAACTAAAAATGGCGCCAGAGTTGATTCCTGGCTTATCGGAAATAGTGCTAAATGATCTGGTTTTAAGATCCAACATTTTTAAATCAATGTTTTTGATCGTTCTGACTTTGTTTCGCGACACTTCCTTATGAGAAGCGATAACTGAAAACATGATTTTTGAGTTATCCGGAGCAACAGAAGGGGCAAGTACTACTGAGCGAAAATTTGTCAACTTCTCCACTCTATTTCCATCAAAATCCATCAGAAAAAGTTCCTTGATGGTGTCCTTACCTTGTGTCCCTCTGTCAGAGACGAAAACAATCTTAGAATTAAAAATTGACGGTTTTCCGGTCACGGCGCGATAGATGGCATCCGCTATCTGATGAGACTTGAGACGGATATTCTTTTGATCAATCAGGAAGCTCTGACTAAAAAGTTCTTTGCCAGAAAGAACGCTCCAAGCCTTAATCTTGGCCTCAATTCCATTACCTGAAGAAGACGTGTGAGTGGCCACAAAATAAGTGATTCCACTTTCTTTCCATTTAGCGAGGTTTGGATTCGAATAACTATTCTGACCCCTGTCTGAATAATCTACGTTGTTAAACTTGTGCTTATAAAAAACAAAATCATTACGAAGAATATCAATTAATTCACTTGAAAGACTTTTTTGAGGGCCAACTAGTGACTTAACCTCGGCGTCATCAATGACAAACTTATCTTTATCAACACTCGCCTCACCCACAGCAATTTCGGCCACAGCTCCCTGCGCGTAAACATTAAATTGAAAGAGAAGTGCGCAAACGAAGAAAAAAGATTTCATAAATACCTCAAAGAGGAAATTTCAGGATAATTCCTGAACTTGCTAACCTGGAAGCAACAGCTGCTTCAGGTTTTGGATAAGGAGCGCCATCACGGATGGCCTTGTCCGCCCTAGCGTCAAACTCGCCCTGGCCAGATGACTCTATTAAATCTGTTTTCACCACGTGTCCAGACGCAGATAAGTAAACCGCTATTCTGCAGCGTAGATTCTGATTCATGAGATAAGTTGGAAGTTTCCAATGCGCCCGGACGAGCTCTGGGAGGGTCTGAACGTAAGCCGAGAATTCTGAATTCTGCTCATCAGAGTAATCCCCAACCAAAGCCGATCCCTTCGAGAGCCTATTGCCTTCAATAATAAGCGAGTCCAAATTTTTATTAGTGGATTTTGAAGTACCTTTCTTACGCTCTGAAGGAGCGACTTTCTTGCTGGAGTAATCAGAAATCAAATTCATAAATGAAGATTTCTTCTTGGCACCCTTCTCCTGAATGACGATATCATCTTTTTTAATAACATCCGGGTTTTCATCTTTAGCTTTGGTTTCGACTTTGGCCCCTTCGGGCTCCGGCTCGGGTTTAGCAACCGGCTCGGCCTGCATTTCTCGCAATTCTTTAATGGTAAACTTGGGCATCCCAACAACATCGACCCGGACTGCGGAACGAATAATTTCGACATTATTATTAAGCTTGAAAACGTTCATGATGGCACTGCTGCCCAAAAACGCAAGCAGCACAAGGAGAACGTGAACTCCAACGGAAATCAAAAAATTCTTAGTGAAGTTTCGATCTGACATCGTTTCGCTAAACATTTATTGAGCTTTCTCCACTTCCGTCACCAGAGCGATATTGCTCACGCCAGCTCTTTTTAAACTAGCAATGAGTTTGGCGACCTTCTCATATTTCAGTGTGTAGTCGGCACGAAGATAAATCACGTCGGTCTTATTAGTCTTAAACTGCTTTAAGATGGAAGGAATGAGGTCTTTTGAGGATACTAAATTCTTGCCAAGATAATATTGTTCCCCTGGCGTAATCGACAAGATGACCAGTTCAGGTGAGAGGCCAAGCTTGTTAACTTTCTGAGTTTTCGGAAGTTTTAAATCTATCCCACTAATAAGCATGGGAGTCGTCACCATGAAAATAACCAGCAATACCAACATCACATCCACAAGTGGAGTCACGTTGATTTCAGATACTGGACCTTTTTTACCACCGAGATTCATCCCCATGGGATTAATCCTTCTTGATCAGAATTGATCTTTCAATCAGATTCAAAAAATCCTGAGAGAATGATTCCATCTGTGAATTAATACGAGCGATTCGATTGTTGAAGATATTAAAAAACCAAACAGCAGGAATGGCAGCTGCGAGACCTACTGCCGTCGCAACGAGCGCTTCTGCAATGCCGGGAGCAACAGCTTCAATGCTTCCGCCTCCCATAGACAGACCAGAGAAGGCATCAATGATCCCCCAAACCGTTCCAAAAAGACCAATGAATGGCGAAATTGATCCAATAGATGCCAGAGTTGAAACTCTAATGTCCATTTTCTCATTGGCAGTATTCGAGCCTGTCTTGAGGGCACGCTCCAGGGACTGAAAACCATGCTCAGTAAAGTGAGCAGAGATCGAGCCCTTACCACCAGCTGAAAGTTTTTCGCCGACTTTATTTAATTCTTCATAGCCACGTCTGAACATTAAACTCATAGTTGAGTCCATATTCTCGGTTGCCTCGCGGTTAATTTCGGAAAGTGAACTTGAGTTTTTAAAAAAGGCACTGAACTTTTCATTGGCTTCTGTCACAAGCTTAAGTTCCTTGTACTTTTGCAGAATAATTGTCCATGACAGTACCGATGCTAAAACCAAAAGAACCAGTACGATTTTTACAACCACACCTGATTCGAGGAGAATTTGCCAAATATTTAGACTTCCATGCATAAAAATACCTCTATCTTAGAAGCTTGCGGGCAGAGTTAAAAAACTGATCCCTATATCTATAATAAGAAAAAGATATCACCCAAATAACAGCTAGAAAAGCTAAGTTAAGATTCTTATCCACACGGAATGGCGAAAAGTCATCTCCCCAGACGGGATCAAGGCCAAAAAGGGATCCCATAGGGGCAACAAACAGAACTAAAAAGCAAACGACGTTACTCCAGCTTTTGAAAGACTTCCCGCTCAGATAGATGAGGGAGGAGTAACAAAGCACGACGTAAGGAATGAGGCCGTAATAATCCGGTACACTAATGCGAAAGGCGAGCGTAAAGATGATGGTGTAACATAGACCCAGATATAACCTGGGTGGATGAACCTTTTGATTTAAAATATCTTCCAGATAAGCAATGACAATAAACTCGATGCCAAAAAATACAATCAACCCAAAGAACGAAGTAATTTGAAAATACCAGTAACCCACATTCTGCTCAACAAAAGTGGTTCTCCCCATCGAAATATAGCTCACAATCATAAAGACTGAAACGACGACTGCCTTGGGGTCAGGCCAGCTCACTAGTTCCTTAAACAGGGATCGAAATGATTTCAGTTCATACAATCTCATTTCAAACCATCGATTAAGAAGGAAGAGGGAAAATATTTTGGACACAATCAGAATTTCCCACTGATTATTGTGAAGCCACGATTCAACAATACTGATCTCATGATCAAGCAGGAAGTGGAAAAAGGCTCCAATGGAGCTTAACAGAATAACCAGAAGGACAAAAATTAACTGAAAGACTGAATAGTACTTCAAATTCTTGATCATCTGACCGGCGGATGTTTCCTGCACACTCATTAGAGAATTTTCTCTTCCGGACTAATCCATTTAATCTGCATTTCAGGTGATGGGTAAAGTTTCAAATAGTTCTTATACTGAACGTTGACATTCAAAAAGCTTTGCAATTTACCTAGAAGACGAAAATAGGCATTCCATAACTCTGGATTAGACTTTAAATATGAATCCATTTTCTTAGTGGTTTCAAACTGCTGCTGGAAAGAAAAGCCCTTTTGATTCACTTGAAAATCATAATTCTTCATCAACTCTTCGACTAAACTCAAATCTGGCTTAGAGCCATGAAAACTGGTACCCGCAAGTTTTTTAAGCTTGTCAGTCGATACCGCCTTCTTAAAATACCCACCTTCAAGACGAAAGTAATCTTCAAGTAGCAGAAGTGATATCTCTAACTTGCTTAAATCCAGGGAGCGAATGAAAGGCACTGATAGGAGAAGAATCATTTCTCCTTCGCTACCTGGAAGTGACGCCCTAACCATGGTAGGTGTATTGACCAAAAGGATTTTAAATTTCTTCTGATAAAATCCCAGACTCTGCAGCGTAGAACTAAATGAGGACTCGAGACCGTAATCAGGTTTCTCAAAATCCCATCCCAATAATTGAGCATTCTTCACTAGCCAGAACTCACTAACAAATCCCCAGAGTTCATCCTCCGAAGGATAGTTAAAGCGATCTTTTTCAATGCTTAGTTGTTCAGTCTTCATCACGGCAACCTGCTTTTTCTTCTCTTTTGCAGATTGGGAAAGACCGTCCTGTTGAAGTACTTTTTTTATGGATTTAAAATTTACAACCTCAAGCTCTTTTTCTTCCAATAGTTTGGGAGTCTGAGCGAAGGCCATCGCTGTAAAAAGCAGTAGGAAGCTACTGAACGCGAGTTTCGCCCTGAATGTAATGATCATAGAGTCGTCCCCAATAATAGAGCTCGGATAAATCCATATTTAGAGCGTCAAAAAACTTTGGATATTTTCCCTGAAGGCATTCAGGTTTTGTTTCACTAAGGTACTGCTTCAATACAAAGCCTCGGTAGTCTGCGACTTCGACATAGACCCATTCTTTTGAGATTGAAACCTTTGATGACTCAATCACTTTTACAGGGTGAGCACATTGAATGGTCGTTAAGCTGGCAGAAGTTCTGACTGAAGACTGATGGACATGACCAAATAGTGGTGTCATGTAGAACACACCAACAACCTTTTCGTCCGTTGAAGTGGATTCGGCGAAAGATAAAATTGAAGATAACAACATTATCAGAAGCATTTATACCTTCCAGCGAAACTGTATGGTTTCCCAATTATGGCACTGAGGGCAGCGCCAAAAAATTTCGTCAGAATTATAACCACACTGCGAACAGTAGTGTCTTGTTAGTGAACTGTGGAGATTGTCCAGTAGCCCTTTAGTGTGCTGAAGAGCTTCTTCAACTTTACCAACTTCAATCAAGATTTTAATGTACTCCACTTTAAGAACATCAGAGTGGCCGTGACTTTTCATCCATCCATCAAGAAGCTCAAAAGCGTCCCCTGTTCTCTTCAAAGCTTTCAGTAAACGTATTTTTGAAAGAACCACAGAAGGTGAGCTCATTAGATCGATATCATTCAAGCCTAAGAAGTAGTCTTTGAGTTGTTGGAGGCGCTGAGTGTATTCGTCTTTTTGAGAAAGCTTAGGATTGAAAGCATCAAGAGAGACAAAAATAAAAGTGGCATACATCGGGTGCTCTTTTAAAAGTTCAAGTAGCACTCCGTTGGCATCTTCCATTTTTCCCTGAACCAAGAATAGCTTTAATCTTAGAATCTTGGCCGAAACTGAGGGAGCAAATCTAAAAGCATCCTCTAATTCCTCAGCACATGCTTTGAACTGCCCCTGCTCAAAAAGCGATTTCGCTTTCTGAACCAGGATATGGGAGATCGTCTCTGACTGATTCTCTTGCCCAACTTTGGAGAGCATAATCCGGTAATTGTAGGCCTGGTCCCAGTCCTCAATATCTTCGTAAATTCTGCACAGGGAGTTGATGACGTCTTGTTGATCGCGATTGATTTTCAAAACATCTTTATAAGTTTCGATCGCCTTATCTATGAATCCGCCCTTGTCAAAATCCAAGGCCAACTCTTTCAACGCCAGAAGACGGGTTGATTCGGAAATACTTTCACGAGCGATGAGCGAGCGGTGAATAGAAATGGCTTTTTCAATTTCTCCATTGGAGCGAAATAATCCCCCCAAGGCAAAATAGGTATCGATCGTTTCGCGGTTCAGATCAACTGCATTCAAAAACTCTTTAATCGCGAGATCTTTATTTCCCTCGATCAGATATTGAGTAGCATTCAAGAATATTCTGGACTGTGCTTCAAATATCGAGTGGCGATACTTTTTAGATAACTTAACGGCTTTATCTCTTTCAATCACATAGTGGTAGATGAGAACGAGAGTAATCACTACCGCCACGACGGTTAAAATGTGATTTTTTCCCCATTCTAATAGAAAAGCGTAGTCCATTCCAGTTCCTACGGTTGGTAAAGAAATGCAGGACCAGTCGGACTAGCAACTTTATGCTTTAACAAATTCAAAGTATCCTCTCCCTCTTCCAACAAATCAGAGATGGAGAATTTTTTACGAGGAGGTTTCATATATCTCAGGGCAAATTTCCCCTTAAGCTTTAGTTCTTTGTGGATCGCCCTACCGGCTTGCCACAAACCACCAATTTCATCCACCAGGCCAAATTCTTTTGCTTCATAACCATGAAAGATTTGTCCTTGCGCCAACTCGTTGATGTCTTTTTTGAGACGGTCTTTTCTGACCGCTGAAATATCATCTTTAAACTGCTTATGAGTGCCGGCAAGAAGATCAGTTAAAAACGCCCTTTCTTCGTCAGTCATAGGGCGAGCTGGATTTCCAATATCTTTGTAGCGGCCGGCCTTAATCGTTTCCGGTTTATACTTGGCGAACTTAAATAACTCTGAAAGATCCGCCATCTGCATGATCACACCAATCGAGCCTGTCAGTGTTCCAGAGTTCGCCCAGATTTTTCTAGTGGCTGCTCCGATATAATAACCACCACTGGCGGCGACCGATCCGAAACTTGAATAGATAGGTTTCTTCTGATCAATTCGTCTCACTTCTTCATAGATTTCCTGCGTTGGAGCGACCGCTCCTCCGGGAGAATCAATTCTTAAAATGATCGCTTTGATATCTTTTTCTTCTTCAGCGGCCAGTAGCAACTCCACTATTTTCTTTGATTCAGTAATTTCATTTTCAATAGTGATCACGGCAATCTGAGCGTTCTTCTGGCTGTTCAGAAGATCACTGCCCATAGAGTCTGTGTCTTTGAGTTTTGAAACTGTGAAAAAAGCAAAAATGATGAAAATAAAAAACAGGACAGTTACGAGAATAAAAATTCCAACTATCCCTTTAGATCGTTCGCGGCTCACGAGGAACTCCTTCCATAAGTTCTTAAGTCGCTTAAAGTATAATCGGGATTAAAAGAAAAAGGAACGTTTAACTACTTAGAAATAGAAGCCTCTGCCAGCACAACCAGTCTCTAAGCGAGTGATTTCTTTCTTGAGGGCAGCTGGCACACCCAAACGGCTCTTCTGTTTGATGCGCTCGTATTCCTGAGCATACTGGCCGGAGATTCCGACCGCTTCGACAACAATCAGCGTTTCATCGTTCACGTAGTTTGCAGCGTCCGACCAATTTTGAGATCCCATGATGACTGTTTTGTTATCGATTACACCGAATTTATGATGAAGAACGTCACCTTTATCAACTGTTGGCACTCCGAATTCTTTGCCCGGAGTTTTCCAAGGGTGATTATCCGGCTCATACACACATTTTGGACTGAGCATTTCAATGCCGGCCATATCCAATAGTTCAGAATATTCGCGGAAAGCAAACTTTTGCTCAACCAAAAACCCTAAATCGACTCCGGCCTTGTTGCGCTTTTCTAAAACATCAGAAATTTGCTGATCAGAGTAAACAAACAAAGCCGCTTTAACCGATTTTGTAGCCTTGGCGATATGAGAAGCAATTAAACCGTTAACAGATTCTTCCCAGAGGTAGCGCTGAGACGTTGGAGAAAATTGAATCGAGATTTTATTACCATTAACTGTGACGGTCTGTGGACCACGGTAAGTTTTGTTGTGTCCAAAATTTCCGCGCTTTCCATTTCCCCAAAGTTGTAAAAATTCTTCTTCGAATATCACTGCTGCAGAGACAGCTTGAATTGAAACCATCGAGTTTGGATTACCACGAGAAGCTGGATTTAAGATATCACCATGGATACAACTAAGAGTGAAATTCGCTGAACTCACAACCGTCGATTTCCCATCCACCACCATAAACTTATGGTGCATTAAGCCTGAGCCACGAGAATTATCGTAGGTGTCATCGATGACTGGAACCTTTCCAACTTGCAACATATGAATAGCGTCGCGACTCTCAAGTTCTTCTTTGCTAAATTTCCCGTCACGATTTATATCAACCAAAGCCTTTAGATCTGAAAGTCTTGAAGCTTCATGCTCATTTTCTTGTCCATCTCGCTGAGTCATAACAGTGAAGTTATAATCATGCTCAAGTACCACACGAACATCTACACCTTGGCTTTTTTTCAGAACCAATGCCTGGGCCACAAGCGGTAAACGCAGCTCTTGAACGGCAACAAAAATACTCTTTTTTGCTTTTGAAATTTCTTTTAACAAAACCTGCTCTAGATCATCACCCGCACGGGTAACTCCTCTATAGGAATCGGTATAAGAAGCTTTGGGATTGTGATTAAAATATGCTTTTACACTTCCCCAAACAGGGGCCGTGATGAAAAAACTTAGAAGGCTCAATTGCCATAACGTCATGCGTCAAGACCTTTATTAAGGTTACCTAATAGCTGACTTAAACTCTCCTAATATACGCTTTCTTTGTCACCCTAAAATTTCTAACAGTGACATACATCAATAAATTTTACTCACTCTAAGGGGTTTAAATTACATGACTCCTATAGATTTTTTTGGGTTAACCGAAAAGACTGGTGAACGGGGTTCTTGTACCCTCTGTGTAAGGAACTTATTATGAAAAACATTATCATCTTGGGATTTTTAACTTTCGTCACTTTGTCATACGCCAAAGAGCCAATTGAGAAAGAATCAATGGAAGCGGAAGAGGGTTTTAAGGTTGAGAAAGCTGTTACCGAAAAATCGGCCGGACGCGCCTTCGCAGGTTCAAAAGCGAAGAAGGACTCTGCCGAAGTTGCGCCCGAGGATGTAGGGGCTAGGACTGAAGATTCTGAAGTACAGTACTGGAAATACCAGGAAGAATAACTGGCTTCTTATCCCAAACGTTAACTTTATCAAACTCACTCTTTAATTGCCCGCAAGCCGCTAGGATATCGCTACCCTTTGTAGTGCGAATAGTGCAAGTAAATCCACGTTTAATCATATGGTCTAAAAACCACATGATCTTCTGCTCAGTCGGACGTTTGTATTGAGATCCAGGATATTCATTGAAAGGAATCAAATTAATTTTAGATTCTTTTGAGTTCAACAATTCAGACAATGCGATCACATCTTCCATTGTATCATTGACGCCATCGATAAGCAGATACTCGTAGGTAATACGTCTATGTGCCTTAAGAGGAATCTGCTTAATCGCTGTAAACAGCCGATTCAGATCATAAACTTTATTAATCGGCATCAGTTCAGTTCGCACATCATTTCGGGCCGAATGCAAAGAGATCGCTATATTAACCGTTGGGAAATCAATTGCTAGCTTTTCAATTGCTGGCACTAAGCCAGAAGTAGATAGAGTTATCCGGCGCTGACCAAGAGCAAGTCCTCTTTCGGCCATAAAAATCTGAGTCGCCTTTTTCATATTTTCGTAATTATGCAAAGGTTCGCCCTGTCCCATATAAACGATGTTTGTAAGTTCATCACCCTGGCCAAGGTCGTTAAGAAATTTTTGAACTGTCATGTATTGAAGTACAACTTCAGAAGCTTTCAGGTGTCGCTTTAGACCCTGAGTGGCCGTGTGACAAAAAGTGCATCCAACAGCGCAGCCAACTTGAGAAGAAACACAAAGAGTTAATCGCTCACGTGCAGGAATAGCAACTGTTTCAACTGTCTGCCCATCATTCATTTTAACGAGAAATTTACGAGTCCCGTCTTTAGAAAGACCACTCCAAACAATTTTCAACATACTAAAATCATAATTTTCAGAGAAAAATTCTTTGGCGGCTTTCGAAACGTTCGACCATTCTTTAGGGTCATGAATCCACTTTCTATATACCCAATCAAACATCTGGGTTGCGCCAAATGGACTAAATCCCTTCTCTACTAGAAGTGACTTCAGGTCATCGTAATTAAGATCAAAAAATGATGGTTTCATGTGCCCTATAAGTAGTGGATGACAAAGGGATTAGCAAGAGGAAAGGGCCAGATAGGAGAAGTTTACAATGATGTTATATTAAGGGCTTAGAAACAAAAAAGGGCCCCGAAGGGCCCTTTGAGAAGTCAGGGACTACTTAGCATCCCAGTCTTTAAGTTTTGTAGAGATTTTAGCAAACTTACTAATTTCTTTAAGGAAGTTTTCTTTGTTTGGCTTAGCTAGACGAATCCCGCCTCCGCTGCGAACACTCTTCACGTTACGAGCTAGGATTTTACCAAGATCATCGTAAGCTTTTTGAGCATCATTATCGATGCGACCAGCACGTTTAGAGTCATCGTATGTTTTCTGGATAAGTGCCACGATTGTACCGTTAACTTCTTCACCCTTTTTCCATAAAACGTTTCTCTCGATATCACCTTTAACCAGTTCTTCCATTAGACCCTGAAGTTTTGCCATTCTATCAGCTTTACCTTCTCTACCAGTATTGTTGTTTCTCTTAGTCGCTAGAGAATCGTGGTAGATGGTCACTGCACTTGAGCGGTCAGTACCGATCGAGTAAGAAATTGCCTGGTGGTGAGCAATCTTGTTACCGAGGCGAACATTTACGTTACCAGATATTGTACCAGCTATGATCACTGCTAGAGGATCCATGCTTTCAAGATTTAGAACAACCTGACGAACAGCTCCTGGACCAATTGGTTCAACGTTTTTCTCGATGAAACCAAGATTACCTACAGAAGCTTCAACAATCGATATAGGTGACTCAACATTTTTTGCAGGGTTTTTCACATTTACGACTAGTGATAAACTACCGGCCAAGAAATCAAGAGTTCCGTTGACTCCATCTACTTCAGCGTAGTCATTTAATGTTAACGTTCTCTGTTTACGTACCACCAAAGCTCTTGCAACTTCGGCCAAATCACCTGGGTTTTTGATCGCCATACCGACGTTGATTACCGAGCGCGCTTCAAGTCTATCAGAAGTGCGACCAAGAACTGTACTCACATAATTTGAGCGAGTAAGAACCGGTGCCGTGTATGAGAAACCTTGGGTAGTGGCTTGCACGTCTTGTGTCGATTCAAAATTAATCATTGAAGGAGCTGACTTCTCACCAAGATTGGTTACAGAAAATTGTACTTTAAGTTCTTCACCAGGACGGAATATCGCATCTTGAACTTGTCCCACTACTTCAGCTTCATTAAGTTCAACCACTGAATTATTTTCGAAAATTCCAATCAAGTGATCAAAGCTAGTTTTGTAGAGACGCTTCACTTCCTCAGCGTACTTCTTAGCAGACTGCAGCTTGTACTGAGTATTATAAGCTTCACGACGAGCGATATAGTTCGCTACTTCTTGGCCGATAGAGTTACCAATAATTTTGGCCGTTTTATACTTATCAAGACCTTCAGTGTGGTAATTAATTGAAGCATATTGACGAGCATAGAAGCGGTCATAAGCTACTTTGAAACCGTTGACGTAGAGGTTCTTAAGCTCCTGGACTTCGCCAGCACTAATAGCAACCGTTCTTGTATAAGGTTCTTGCCCTGCTACATAATCTTCCATTTCGAACTGACCAGGGATTGGGTTACCGGCCTGATCTTTTTTAGGGATTGGCTGGTTGGCAGCATCTAGTTTAAGTCTTTGTTTAATAATATCTTTTACTCCGCTCTCAATTTTTGTGAGGGAAGAAAGACGTGCAAAAGTCTGATACTGCTCAAGAGTTCTTTCATCTCTGTCAAAAATTTCCCATGCCCAGTCTGGATTTCTCCATCCGTAGTTTTGGAAGTTCACCTGACGATTAGCACGGAAAAAATCCCAGATTGAAACAGCTGGCATTCCTCTTCTTCCGAAGATTGTGTCAGTTTGGTTACACATTGTGTTTGCGTATTCTTTCTGAAGAGCAAGGGCGCGGCGAGCGGCCAGACGATCTTCAAATTTTGATTCTTTGTTTACCCAACCAGTAGCATAAACAGCGTCAAAGTCTGAACCGATTTGTTTAAGGATATCGAACTCGTAACCGTCTTCGAATCCGTTAAAAGTGACTTTAGGAAAATTATAATCTTTATTAGGAAGAACTTGTCTGCCTTGAGCATCTCTTAGATCAACTACTGAACGGTAGCGAGCGATAATCTGATCGGCCGATTCTGTTTGACCTTCAGCTTTGGCTTTATCTAAGCCTCTTGAAGAAGCTGAATCAAAGTTAGCACCTTTAACGTAAGCTGCTGCTTGAGAAGTCATCTCTGTTGTTGGATTTGCTCCAGCACTAAATCCATCCGACATACCTTGATAAAAACCATCAAGACAACCGAGATATTTACCGGTATTTTTGGCATATTTTTCGGCCATCCAGCGAGCAGCATTTACACCATCAGAACAGGCCTTATAGTCATGGGGCTTGGCGGGATTGTTCGACAAGTTATCACAAAGAGTGCCGTTAATATTCATGGGAGGATCAAAAACTGTATTAAGGTCCCCCACTGTTCCTGAATAAGATTGTGCGAGTACTGCCGGAGCTACCGAGAGCACAGAAAAAGCCAATAGGGCCAATTTGAAAGACGGTTTCATTAAGAACCTCCATAAAAGTGTAACAAATCAATTTTGATGAAATGTAACATGCAAATAAATGGCCAAGTAGTGACCAGTGAAAATTCTGTTAATTAGAAGATCAGAGGTGTCTAAAGTTTGGACACTTCACTTGGAATAGATCAATTTCATTAAAGGATTTATGGGGTAGACCGAATGGTAAAATATAATAGGATTAGCTCATATTAGGGGACAAGTTTTGTTCTTTCTCTACCACATGAACAGCATGGAATACCACGAACTAGTGGAACCAATTACCATCGGGCGAACGACGGGCCAGATTATATGTGCACAGGATGGACGAATGAGCGGCAAACATGCCGAGATATTTACCGAGTCTGAGGACGGGCAAGAATTCGTCTATATTCAAGATTTGGGTTCAAAAAATCATACGATTATCAACAGGGTTGAAATTCCCGCTCACAAAAAAACAAAAATCAAGGTATCTACATTCCTAGAAATTGGGGACCAGAAATTTGTGATCACTGAAAATACGACTGCAAACATTCAGGAATTGAATGAGATGGTCAATAAACAGTTGGCCAAGCTACTGGTTAAGCTTGAGCCGAATGAAGTGCTGAGTGCCCGGGAAATTATTCCAGAGGTCAATCCTTTTGAAGTTGTGCAGAAAAATGAAGCTAGAATCCAGCAGATTCAAAAAGAAATTCTGGCCCTTGAACAAACTGCCAAAAGTGAACTCCAGAGACTGGAAGAAGAAAAAGTGAAACTCATTACCAGGGCTAAGGCCAAAAAGGCTGAGCTCTCTCAAATAATGATCGTTTTAAAAACAGAAGTAGACGAAAAAAATGCCGAGATGGCAAAGATGAAAGTGGAGCTAGAACAGAAAAAGAAAAAAATCATTAATTTAAAAGATCTGCCCTCAGATTCAACTGAAAAACTTCCCGAATAATCCTTTTTTCTTAACGACCTGGTCATTTATGAGCGCTTCACCATATTTCCCAAATAAATCCCGGTAAGTTTTTAGGTCTTTAGCTCCATCGACTCCGATATTATAATCCTGAACCGAAATCAATCTAGCCTGTGGGGCCTCTATTTCTTCAGCAAGCCTGAGGGCGAAAGCCTTAAGATCATCCAGATTCAGGAATGATTTCTGCTGGTAATTTGAATCAGGAAAAGCTTTTAGTAGTTCCAGAATTATTTTGGGATCAATGAAGCCTTCAGCATTAAAAAGATAAACGATTCTATAACTTGCCGGAGTAAAGTCTTCGTCCTGATTTTGCGATGATTGAAAATGATAAATAGTAACTCTACTTCAACCCCGTCATTTGTCATTTTAGCGGTTGCATGGAGAGGATCAATGACCTTCATAAAGGCAAATTTTTTCTGAGTATGGACCATGACGGACTTCTTGTAGCTCGTCGGATTATAGAAGTTGACTCGTCTGACATCGAGATAATTAAGTTCGTGAGGCGAAGTGGCGCGAATTCTCCACAGACTAAAGATGTCCTGATCAGATTGAACTTTAGGATGGTTCATGCTTAAAAATTTAAACATGTGACCCCAGAATTTCTGCTGATCATCGACATTTTCAAGCTTCTTACCTTCAAAGGTAATCAATCTCCCGTCACCTAATTCACAGAGGTTGATTGAAGAAAGGAAATTGACCGACTGAAGTTTTAGATTGTTTTCGAGGTAGAATACTTGAAGACGACGATCCAGTTCATCGCTAAGGTTAGAACAGTCAAAAACGATCCGTTGACCCATCATAAAAAGTTTCAGCATTTGCGCAAAAAGCGTTCTATCCATACCTTCGGCGTGGAAAAACTTCACTCTGTGATGGCCACCATCAATCCACTGGGGAGTAAAATCCAATTCACCATGGAGATGAAACATCCATCGAAAATTCTCATTAAGAAATGGTTTAAGTCCATTTTTCTCAAAGACCTTTGGACGGTGATGATCAAAAACATCAATCAAAGAATAGGGCCTGAATTCGCTTCCTAACTCAGCCGCGTCTACCAGATAATGAAATCGGTGTTCGATTTCTTCATTTGAAAAATGCTCACTCAGACAACGTCTAAGAAGTTCTTTTTTTTCCTTGGCAGTAAGAAGACATGTGCTGAACCAGCGGTGAGAAACATAACTCTCAAAGAGTTCTTTAAAGTAGTGAACTTGAGTTTTTCCTGATTCTAAAGCACGCTCAATTGTATCTTTAGGTCCAGCTCCAAAGATTGTAATGGGCTGAATCCCCTGCCAGTATGGCGCCATAGCGTCTTGGGCCAAAGACTGCAGAAGGTTTGAAACATCCTTCTGGTAGGCCACCTTTATAATTTGCTCATCTAAAGTCTGGTTGAGTTCTACTCCATCCGGGAAATTTTTCTTAAGATATCTTGAAAAACCATGTTCAAATGCCACAGATGAATCATTCAAAAAAGAAATCGCTTTCTTATTTTCAAGGTAATAAAATTCAGCACCCCAAACACGAGATTTTGATTTTGATTCGGCCAGCATCTCTCCAAAGCTCTGAGAAAAAGAAGTAAAGCTTTGAAAAACTTTTGGCTCAAAGAATGAATACATTTTGTGTAGAGTTCCGTCCTGATCAAGACATGCAAGATGCATCCCTTGTGGAGAAACACTCAGAGTCCTGGCCACCGAAACTGGCAAGCCACCATTTGGAAGAAAGGGCGCCGGGGTTAAAGGCAGCAGCCAACAGAACTTTCGATTGTGGCGCGTCAAGATATTTGCAAGCCGGACTAAATCTCTTTCTGGGTGGAATTTTCCAAAATCCCATGTCCCGCCAGCTTCGGCGTGGAATCCCCAAAAAATCGGAATAAAGATAATCTCGTGCAGTGGAAGTTCCTGGATTTTGCTCTCCCATAGGGAAGCTGAGGTTTTCCAATAGCAAAACCATTGCTCACCAGGCCGGACCGGATCTAATACTTGTCGAAATTCTTCCATAATTCTTATTTTAGCTTAATAAATCACGCGAAGTGTATCAAAATAATGGAGATCGAATTATTTAACAAAAACTGATTTTTCCGCTACACTTTGTCACCCAGTTAAAAGGAATTCCTATGTGGTTTTTTACTCCCGAAGAAAGAGATATTCAAAAAGTTTGCCGTGACTTTGCTCGCAACGAGCTGGCCCCGGTTGCTGAACACCATGACAACACTGAAACCTTCAACCTTAAAGCCTTTAAACATATGGGCGACCTTGGTCTTTTGGGAATTACAGCAGATCCAGATTACGGAGGCGCGGGAATGGGTGCCACTGCTGCCACTATCGTGATGGAAGAATTTGGTAAGGCCTGCGCTGGTTCAACTCTCTCATATCTTGCCCACACGATTTTGTGTGTAAACAACTTGAACAATAACGGTTCAAAAGAACAAAAAGAAAAGTATCTTCCAAAACTTATTTCCGGCGAGCACGTTGGTTGCATGGGAATGAGTGAGCCAGAATATGGATCGGACGCTGTTGGGATGCAAACGAAAGCAGTTAAGACTGGTGATTTCTATGAAATTACTGGAAATAAAATGTGGATCACCAATGCACAGTACGCAGACGTCGCTTATCTCTACACTAGAACAGGTCCGGGTAAAAAAGATCTCACGACTTTTGTAGTAGAAAAAGGCACTCCTGGTTTTACGGTTTCAAAAGAAATTCACAAAATGGGGATGCGCTCTTCACCGACAGGTGAATTGTCATTTCAAAAATGCAGAGTACCGTTTGCCAATCGCATCGGTAATGAGGGTGACTCAACCATTCACATGATGAAGAATCTTGAACTCGAGAGGATTACCATCGCAGGAATCTCTCTTGGTATTGCTCAGGCCTGTCTGGATCAGTGTGTGAAGTATGCCGGAGAAAGAAAACAATTCGGTAAGACACTTGCTCACTTCCAGATGATCCAAAAAATGATTGCTGAAATGTACTCAGAAACAGAAGCCATGAGACGAATGCTCTACACTGTTTGTTATGAGTACGATCACGGTAACAGATCTAACAATCTGGCATCTGCAGTAAAACTTCAGCTTCCAAAGATGGCGACCAAAATTGCTTTAGATGCAATCCAACTTCATGGTGGCTACGGTTACTCTAGAGAGTTTCCCGTTGAGCGCATGATGAGAGATAACAAACTAAATGAAATTGGTGCTGGCACAAATGAAGTCATGATCATGATCATTGCCAAAAATCTTCTTTCCGATGCCTTAAAAAATTAAAGAGACAATGATGAACGATTTTCAAAAAGAACTTTGCTCCAACCTTAAAAAATTCTGCATGGACTCCATTGAGCCCCATATGGAACATGATGACAGTGAGGGCAAATTTCGGATGGAAATTTTCAGAGGTCTGGGAGAATACGGGGTCGCCGGGGTCACTCTACCTGAAGAGTACGGCGGTGCTGGACTTTCTTATCTTGATTATAGCTATGTACTTGAAGAAATTGCCAAGGCTTCTGTACCTTATGCTGTCACTGTTTCAGTTTCATCTATGGTTCAGTTCATATTGAATGAATATGGTACTAAAGACCAAAAACAAAAATATCTCCCTGCTCTCACGAGTGGCGAGGAAATTGGTGCTTTTGCACTATCTGAATCGCATGCGGGATCAGATGCAGCCTCGCTT
>JFJP01038074.1_pt1 | contig 19848 bp, 22 predicted proteins | sample 431651 | NCBI WGS metagenome assembly JFJP01 (sample SAMN02602958, study PRJNA72255) | Microbial mat metagenome, whole genome shotgun sequencing project. | biome: fresh water; feature: sink hole; material: water; isolation source: purple microbial (photo- and chemosynthetic) mats found in...
CTAATGGCTTACCAATAATAGAAAATACCGCAGATATTAATATATACGTTATAATGGATTTAAAAAACCAAAGGATTATTGCTATGATAATAATACCAAGACCAATAAACAAATATTTAATTGTGCTGTTCATATTAAACTTATTAAAAAATATCTAATCTAAGCAGAAGCAAAAAGCTAAATTAAGCTTTTTTAGGAGATTTTAAAATCGATGTTAATAATCTAATCATAAATCTAAAAACCAGTATTAATATATGTTTCAATCACACCCAGGGGAGTTTGCTGCACTTTTAACAGCAGTTTTTTGGACCATAACTGCTCTTGCTTTTGAATCAGCAAGTAAAAAAGTCGGTTCTCTTTCTACAAATATTATTCGTTTATTCTTAGCATTTATTTTCATTGGTATTTATGGCCTTTTTATGAGAGGATCATTTTTACCCATTGGTGCATCTACTCATAATTGGATATGGCTTTCATTATCCGGGTTGGTAGGTTTTGTTTTGGGCGATTTATTCTTGTTTCAAGCCTATGTGGTAGTAGGTGCCAGAGTTTCTATGCTGATTATGTCATTAACTCCACCAATTACAGCTTTTATTGGGTGGATTGTTATGGGAGAGAAACTTAGTGGACAGAATTTTATTGGAATGTTTCTCACTCTTTTTGGGATTATCCTTGTTCTTTTTAACCGAGAGTCTAAGGATGATGCTGAGAATAATCTTAATGGCCGTAGAAAAGTAAAACTAATTTATCCAATACTTGGTATTTTACTGGCCTTTGGCGGTGCTTTAGGACAGGCTGGGGGATTGGTTCTAAGTAAATATGGTATGGAAAACTATGATCCTTTTGCAGCAACGCAGATAAGAGTAATAACAGGGGTTGTTGGATTTATGCTTATTTTCCTTTTTACAAATAGCTGGGCGAAACTTTTTAGTGCAGTAAAAAATAAAAAAGCGATGACACGGTTAAGTATCGGTGCATTCTTTGGACCATTCCTTGGAGTATCTTTTTCATTGCTTTCGGTTAAATACACAACAACAGGTGTTGCATCAACAATTATGTCTATTGTTCCTGTTCTGATTATTCCAGCTGCAGTTATATTCCTTAAGGAGAAACTTACGATAAAAGAAATCATAGGATCGATAATAGCAGTTGCTGGTGTAATCCTGTTTTTTATGTGATGTTTTTTGTACATTAGCATGAAAATAGCATTATGAAAAGATTCTTTGTACTTCTTATCGTTTTTATAGGTTGCTCAACGTTGGAAAATAGTAACCAGAATTATCCAAAAATCTCACAAGAGAAATTTCTTGAAAAGCCTTTTGGATTTGAGGAGAATATCAAAAATTTTTCATCGCAGGCACAACCCAAATTTAAAACGCAGAAACTGCTTCGAAAAAATACACACTATCCCGAAAAAACAGATACTATTTATCGATTTCATTACAGAAAGTCAGAAGTATTCTTCTATAAAACTCACACAGGCAAAGAGTTTTTACTTGCAGGTAAAGTTTTAAACAACCAAATCGAATTAGTAAATGGGATTAAAGTGGGTATACCAAAATCAGCTTTTACAAATCGTTTTTCTGATAATCTTAATTTCAAAGGAGATAGTTTACAGTTAATAGGAGAGGGAACAAAGTATACTTTTATCTTTAAAAAAGATAAGCTCTACCGCATTAATATTGATAATTACTTTGATTAAAAATGAAAATTTAAAGAAAATACGTTTATTTGAAATTTGGCTTAAAGACCTGTTCAACGATTTGCCTCATAGCCGATCGTTTGGTATTAAAGTCAAAACCTTTTGCCTCTTTAACCGATGTTACTTCTCTTGTTGAATAAAGTACATCGTCAGTTTTTGGATCAACAAATGTTGCATTAACGATACAAACGCCAGCACCCTCAAAACGAAGGTAAAATTTTAAAATAAAATCTGCTTTTTTCTGGTCAGAAACAACTTTCCAGTATCCCCACGATTCAATAGCATTTTTAGCATGAACAATAGCATTTTCATCCTGACATTGAAGAGAAACCTTGTTCCCTCTTTTTGCAATGGCAAAAACTTCTTTTGTAATATCATTATCCTGAGGTAAGCAAATAAAGGTTGTAAGTAAAATCAGAATAATTGTTTTCATACTTAAAGTGGTTTTGTTTTAATTCAAATTAAATAGGTCGTAATTAATCAAATTGGGCTATTACGGTTTCTGTTCCAATAGTATTCTGGCCAATATTAACATTAATTTTAGTGCCTAAAGGAAGAAAAACATCTACACGCGAACCGAAACGAATAAAACCAACTTCTGAATTCTGATTGAATTCTTTGCCCTCTTCGGCATAACATATTATTCTGCGGGCAATAATTCCTGCTATTTGTCTGAATAGGATTTGTTGCTTATTTTTGTTTTCGACAACAATTGTTGTTCGTTCATTCTCTGTTGATGATTTTGGTAATCGGGCAACCAGAAATTTACCAGGATGGTATTTAACGTATTTTACTACTCCACCAATTGGAAACCAATTTATATGTACATCCCAAACGGACATAAATATCGAAATCTGTATTCGTTTATCTTTGAAATACTCATTTTCTTCAGTTTGCTCAATAACAACTACTTTGCCATCGCAAGGAGCATAAATTAAATTATCGTTTGTTATTAGTTCCCTGGTGGGTTTTCTGAAAAACCTTAGTATAAATAAAAGTTTCAAAACGGATATTAATAGAATGGTCCAGGTAATAAAAGGTATTGAAATAAACTTAAAAATTATCAAGTTTATAATTACCAAAATAGAAAATACGATTGTAATAATTTTATAACCTTCTTTGTGTATTGCCATAATTTTTGCAGCTTTTAACGGATTAACTGTAAATATACAAAAAATAGGGGTAATGCAAAAAGAACGGCATCAAAGCGATCAAGCACACCACCATGACCTGGAAGTAATTTTCCTGAATCTTTTTCGTCAATGCTGCGCTTAAAGGATGATTCTACTAAATCGCCAAATGTTCCTGCAACTGAAGTAATTATTGCAACTATTGCCCAATCGAAAAATCGTAATTCAGGAAAAATTAGCGATACAACATAAGCTATCCCTATTGTTGAGACCGTACCCCCAACGAATCCTTCCCATGATTTTTTAGGTGAAATTCGCTCAAAGAGACGATGTTTTCCAAATGATATGCCGAAAACATATGCCAGAGTATCGTACGACCACATTAGAAAAAAGAAACCCAATAATAGATAAGGATTATAATTTAACTGGTCATCAATAACGATATAGTTTGCAAAGGATAATGAAACAGCTATATACAACAAACCTAAAAGAGTAAATCCTATATTTGTAAAGGGTTGTTCTGATTTTCGGTAAAGTTCAATAATGAAAACACCTATTATTAATGGAATAATTAAAAGAAAACATTTGGCTGATAGGATGTTATTTACATAAAAATAGTTTGCCAAGAAAATTATTATGCCTACAAAAATTCCATATATTTTTAAGGGTGTTATGCTTTCTTTACTCGATAATACGAATAATTCGTACATCGATCCAATAATTATTAATAAAAACAAAATCAAGAATGTTATTTTGCTTACTGCAATTGCAGTTATTACTATTGTCAGAAAAACAATTCCTGTAATGGTGCGTTGTAAAAGATTACTCAACTCTTTAATGATTTAGAATGTAGTATTATTCTATTTTTTTCTTTTTCTTGACATTAGGATCAACAGATTCTTCCGAATCAACTTTAGATTCTGCAATTAAATGTTCATCAGCAATAGGTTCTTTTTTTGAATTCCAAAGAAACTCTTTGTCGTGAGTTGAAGGCCAAGGTCTTTTACCAAAAATAGCTTCCAAATCTTCAGCAAAAATAACTTCTTTTTCCAACAGAATTTCTGCAAGTTTATTCAAACCATCCATATGTTTGATCAGAATCTCTTTTGAACGTTTATAAGCTTCATCTATAATCCCTTTAGCTTCAGCATCTATTAATTCGGCTGTCTTCTCGCTATATGGTTTTGTAAATGCCATATCGGATTGACCTGATGAATCGTAGAAACTAACATGACCAACCTTTTCGCTCATACCAAAATAAGCAATCATTGCATATGCTTGCTTTGTAATTTTTTCAAGATCATTCATTGCTCCGGTAGATATTTTTCCAAATACCAATTCTTCGGCAACACGACCACCAAGAGCAGAGCACATCTCATCTAACAATTGTTCGCGGGTAGTAATCTGACGCTCTTCGGGTAAATACCAGGCTGCACCAAGGGCTCTACCGCGTGGAATAATAGTAACTTTTACCAATGGATGAGCATGCTCGAGCAACCAACTTATTGATGCATGCCCTGCTTCGTGATATGCAATGGTTTTTTTCTCATCTTTGGTAATAATTTTGGTTTTGCGTTCCATTCCACCAACAATACGATCAATGGCATCAAGAAAATCCTGCCTCTCGATAAGTTTTTTGCCCTTTCGTGCAGCGATTAGAGCTGCTTCGTTACAAACATTAGCAATATCGGCTCCTGAAAAACCAGGCGTTTGTTTCGATAAAAAATCAAGATCTAATTTTTCATCAATTTTTAATGGTTTAAGGTGAACACCAAATATTTCTTTGCGTTCGTTAATATCAGGTAATTCGAGATGAATTTGTCTGTCAAAACGTCCGGCACGCATCAATGCTTTATCGAGAATGTCTGCACGGTTTGTTGCTCCCATAATAATAACACCAACGTTATTTCCAAAGCCATCCATTTCTGTAAGCAACTGGTTGAGAGTATTTTCACGCTCGTCGTTTGCTCCCCAGTTTGGGTTTCGGCCACGCGCACGACCTATAGCATCAATCTCATCAATAAAAATAATACATGGAGCTTTTTCTTTGGCTTGCTTAAATAAATCACGAACACGTGAAGCGCCAACACCAACGAACATCTCAACAAAATCAGAACCCGACATGGAGAAAAATGGTACATTAGCTTCGCCGGCTACTGCTTTAGCTAGTAATGTTTTTCCTGTTCCTGGAGGTCCAACCAATAATACTCCTTTTGGAATTTTACCTCCTAAATCGGTATACTTTTTAGGTGTTTTTAAGAAATCTACAATTTCCTGAACCTCAACTTTGGCTTCTTCTAATCCTGCAACATCCTTAAAGTCGGTTTTTATATTGCTTTCTTTATCGAAAAGCTGAGCTTTCGATTTGCCAACATTAAAAATATTACCACCGCCTCCAGGACCTCCACCTTTCGACATTCGGCGAAAAATGATAACATAGATCATAACAATAATAAATATCGGGATTAGCCAGCCAAATATTTCTCTAAAGTAATTGTATCTGGTTTCGAAACTATAATCGAGGTAATTGGCTTCTGGAAATCTTACCTTTAAGTCATTGATAATATTATCAAAGGATTGAATATCACCAATATTAAAAGTGAATTGAGGACCTTTACCAGAAAAACCACCTAGTTTGCTATTAAAAATCTCTTTGTACCTGTCAGTTTCAAGAGCTTCTTTCTTTAAATAAATTTCTGCAGTTTCTTTATTAACAACAATTATTTTTTCAATATCGTTGTTTTTAAGCATTCCATAGTTATCGTTAATAAATTCCCCTCTCTGAATTTCTTTTGGATCGGTAGATGAAGCCATAAACTGCAGTGCCACTAATACTACTGCAATAATTCCATAAATCCAGAATATATTGAATTTGGGTTTTCCATTAGTATTTCCTAAACCCATAGTGCTTTTAAAGTCTTTATTATCCTTATTATTTTTATTTTCTTCTGACATTCTTTTTTTCTCCTTTAGGTTTAACAACATCTTCGTGTTTTGTAAGTTTTGCGTCTGCCCACAAATCTTCTAGCTTATAAAAATCACGATATGATTTTTGAAAAATATGTACAACGATATCGGCATAATCTAATAAAACCCATGTGGCATTGCTCTTGCCTTCTTTATGCCACACTTTTTCACCAATGGTTTCGAGAACCGTATCCATAACCGAATCTGCCAATGCATCAACCTGCGTATTTGATTCGCCATGACAAATTACAAAGTGCTTACAAACTGAATTCTCTATTTTAGATAAATCCAGGCTTACAACGTCTTTTCCTTTTTTTCTGTGAAGTCCTTCAATTATTGATGATAAAAGTAAGTCTGTATCAGTTTCATTTCTGGTTTTTCTTTTTCCCATTTATTTTTTTTGCAAAGGTAATTAAATTAATTTCTTTTTAATATTTGAATATTGAATACATAAAGTAAACAACACCCAAGAAATCGACTTTGTTTTTACAAAATGCATTCCTTTTTCGTTTTTTTAGGATAATTCGGATAAAATGTCACCTTTTTGAAAAAAAATATTGATATATGTCACCCAAAAGGTTAAATTGCAATTGAATACTTTTTAGAACTGAATAGGTTTAAATTTTATTAAGCATGAAAGTCTGGAATAATATAATTCATTTGGATTCAGTTTCATCAACAAACAGTTATGCATCCAAATTACTTAAAGAAGAGAAACCGGCTGAAGGAACAATAATTATTGCTGATGATCAGTTTGGCGGGAAAGGAATTGGGTCTAATAGTTGGGAAAGTGAAAAGGGAAAAAACCTTACTTTTAGTTTAATACTTTATCCCGATTTTCTTGATGTTTCTAAACAATTTATGATTTCAAAGGCAATTGCTCTGGGTATTCAGAAATATCTGGATTTTAAAACACGGCATATTTCAATAAAATGGCCAAATGACATCTATTATAATGATAAAAAGATAGCTGGAATTCTTATTGAAAATTCAATAAGTGGATCGAAAATCAACCATACAATTGTGGGTATTGGTATTAATATAAATCAAACAGAGTTTTTAAGTGATGCTCCCAATCCTGTATCATTAAAGCAGATTGTTGGCGATGATTTTTATATACAAGATGAACTTGTTGAGTTAAAATACCATTTAGCTAAATATTATAATCGATTAAAATACAAGAATTTTAGGGAGATTAATCGTGAGTATCTGTTAAATTTATTCAGATACAAAGTCTGGAACGATTATAAAACTAAGGATACATTGTTTCGCGGGAAGATTACCGGAGTTAACGAATACGGACATCTACAAATAATGACATCTGAAAATGAACTCAAAGAATTTGATATGAAAGAAATTGAATTTATCTTTTAGATTAAGATTTATTGGATTTTTTATTTCATTTCAGAAAACTTCTCATTAAAAAATACAGTAATATAATCTACCAATGAGTCTAGTCCCTTTTGCAAATGATTTCCAATCATCATTTTCATCATGGGATTTAAATCAGCATCAAGGGTAAGAAGAATAGCGGTTGATGCTTTCGTTTCATCAATAGGTTTAAGTTGTATCCAAAAGTTAAAAGTAACAGCTGTTCCTTTTTCGCTAGCTATTTTTATTAGATTAAAAGGTACTTTCTCTACAATTTTTAAACCTGCTTTACCAAATCCAGATATTGTAAACTGGCAGGTATCTGATGTTGCAGAAAAGTCAGACACTTTGTCTGTAGGGATAATATTTTTGAAATTGTTGAAGTCAGACAAGAAATTAAATATTTCCTCATCTGTAAGGTCAATTTTACCTTTTTTGCTCGTGTATTGTTTCATGGCTATTGATTCCAATTTTCAGGATTTGCTCTCCAACTTTTCAATGTTTCAATATCTGCTTGTTTGATATAACCTGTTTCAAGAGCGGTTTCAATTAAAACATGATAATTGCTTAATGTATAAAGAGTCACTCTTTCATTTAAAAAGTTTTGTATAGCATGATCAAATTCATAAGTAAAAATAGCAGCCATTCCAATTACATTAATTTCTGCATTACGAAGAGCTTCAACAGCTTGCAGACTGCTTTTTCCGGTTGAAATAAGATCTTCAATTACAACAACATTACTATCTTTTTTTATTTCACCTTCGATCATATTTCCCAAACCATGATCTTTTGGTTTTGATCTAACATAAACGAATGGCAGTTCAAGTGCTTCGGCAACCAACGCTCCAACGGCGATTGCTCCTGTAGCAACACCGGCAATAGCATCGGGTTTTCCAAATTTCGACTGGATAATTTCTACAAAACCATTTGTTATTATCTTCCGTATTGCGGGGTAAGATAATGTTTTACGATTATCACAATATATTGGTGATTTCCAACCAGAAGCCCATGTAAAATAATTTGCAGGTTCTAACTTTATTGCCTTAATTTGTAATAAAGATTGAGCTATTTTTTTTTCCAATTTTTCCATTTCACAAATGTATAAAGTTTTTTATAACGAGCGAACAGTTTTTTTTATCGATGATTTTCAAAAATACTTCGATAGTAACGATGGGTTGTTTTATAAGTTTAAAGACAGGACTCAATTAGGTTATCTTCTTGAGCTTTTTAATGATGTTCCGGGATTTAAAAATCTTTTTATATTTCATACTGATATCGAATTTGCTTTTAAGGAATTTAGTTCGCTTTTTTCAATAATAGAAGCTGCGGGTGGATTGGTTTTCGGATCTAATGATAATGTTTTGGTTATTAAGCGCCGTGGATTATGGGATTTGCCAAAAGGGAAGCTTGAACAGAAAGAAATACCAGAAGTTGCTGCAATACGAGAAGTTGAAGAAGAATGTGGTTTATCAAATCTAAGATTATCAAATTTAATTGAAACAACCTATCATACTTATCAGTTGAATAATAAAAGCATATTAAAAAGAACCTTCTGGTACGAAATGATTCATAAAGGAAATGAGAAACCTGTTCCTCAAACAAAAGAAGATATTACTGAGGCTAAATGGATTCATAAAAACAAAATAAGCGAAATAACACAAAATACATTTCCATCAATAATTGAAGTACTCAAAAAAGGAGGAGTATTGTAATGTGGAGATAACTATTCTGGATCACAATTAGCTAATCTTTTAAATATCACCATTTTTTCTCATTACCTGAAAAATATAATATTCGATATTTTCGCCAGGTGTTGCTGCGGGAGACAACGCTAATTTTCCATTTTTATCAATAAAATAGTAAGTGGGAATAGCACGAATATCAAACTCCTTAAAAACTTCCGACTGATTACCATAATGAAGAAAAATAAATGGATATTCTTTTTTCTCGATAAAATTTTTCATTTGCGAAAGGTTGTCATCCATGCTAATAATAACTATTTCGAAGTTTTGTTTTTGTCTTTCATAAATCTTTCTTAGCATTTCGAACTCCTGAATACATGCATAACTTAGGCTTACGCAGAAACCAAGATAAACATATTTGCCTTTAAATGTTTGCAAGCTAACCAGATTACTATCTTTATCAAGTAGCTCGAAATGAGGAGGCTCAAAGCCTACCATTAAACGAGTAACTTTTTTTCGGATGTTTTCGGCGATTAGTTTATGCTCATTATAATTTGTTTGCAAAGCAAGCGAATCGAGAACAACTAATAAAGCAGAACGCGAAAGTTTGTCATCGTAGAATTCATCGTGAATACATTTTAAAATAACAAGCTCTTTTAGCGTATCATTTTTGAGAATGCTATCATTTCCAAGCGTTTTTTTTAAAGCTGTGATGCTTTTCAGTTTGTTTATATCAGAGTATATTTTTTCTCCATTTTCAGTACGTCCAAAGTAGTCGAAGTATTTATCATAAACCTGGTTAAACAATTCCATGTATGCCTTATTTTGGTAAAGAATTTTATTGTTTAAATAATACAAATTAGAAATGCTTTTAGATTTTTGATGGTTAGAAATTTGCAAAAAAGAGGCGTATGTATAGGTTTCAAAATTATTAAAAAAATCATTTTCAATATTTTTAAAAATAGAATCTAATTTACTTATCTCATTTAGTGCATTAAATTCAGGAGATTTTATATTGATAAGGTAAGCGTTTGCTTTAAACATTTCGGTATACTCATAATTAAACCAAGCTAATAAGTAGTTTAGCTCATTTTCTGATGAGTTTTCGATACCCAGATGATAAAGTATGGGTTCGAAAAATGGATTTAAATTGTCAGAAATGTTTTTTTCAGTTTTCTCGGGGAAAAGAAGAACATATTCTTTATCAGGTTCTGTAAATATGAATGCTTCATAAATCCCTAAATAAAGAAACACATATATAGTCTCACTTGTTTCGAATGAGCATTCAAATCGTCCAGAACTGTCAACAGTAGCAGTACACAATAATTTTTCGGTAAATGTAATCTGATCGGAATAAGTTAAAAACTCGAGTTTTTGTCCGGCATAATCAGGAATAGTGCCTTTTAATTCAACTTGCCCTGCTAGCAGTGGTAGGCAATTTAGAAATAATAAACCGATGAATAATAATCTTAATTTCTGCATTCAAATTATTTCTATTATTTTTTAGGTAACTTCATTTTTGAAGGTACAAACATGCTAATATCGCCTCCATGACGATAAATATCACGTACAATAGATGAGTTAATGGGCGTATGTTCAGTAATTGTAAGAAAGAAAACGGTTTCAATTTCTTTATGCATTGATTTATTAACTTGGGCTATCGCTCTTTCAAATTCAAAATCGGCAGAGGTTCTTAATCCACGTAAAATATATCCAGCTCCAACCCGTTTGCAAAACTCAACTGTTAAACCTTCAAAATGAACAATTTCAATTTTAGGGTTATCCTCAAAAACTTGTTTAATAAAGCTTTTACGTTCTTCGAGTGTAAAAAGAGCATCCTTTTTAGGATTTAATCCAATGGCAATAATAATTTTATCAAATAGTTTCGAAGCACGGTTAACAATTGATTCATGTCCAACGGTGAATGGGTCGAATGATCCTGGAAATACAGCTATTTTTTCCATAATTAGGGTTGATTGAAATTAATACAACAAACTTAACACATTTGTTCGAATAATGTAATCATTCGTAATTGATACTGTTAATTTAATTAGTTCAGAACTTTATATAATATTGCTGAGTAGATACTATTTAAACTATCTTATATACGATATTATTTAAGAATTATTATACTAAAAATTGCTGTACAAGAATTTTAACCGAGGTGATAATATACTCAATACCAATAGCAATAACTATAAAACCTATAATTCTGGAAATGGAATTTAATCCTGATGCACCAAGTTTAGAAAAAATAAAGTGAGAACTACGCAAAATAAGATATGTTACCAATCCAACGGCAGGAATTGTTATAAATACAATTAATGTTTGTAACCAGTTGGAATAATTTTCATTTAGTGATATTAAAAGAGATATTGATCCCGGGCCTGCTAACATGGGTATGGCCAATGGAGTTAGCGATGAGTCTTCTTTTAACTTAACTTCTTCGTGAACAGACTGATCCATTCCTTTATGTTTTGAAAAATTCCCTGTTAATAAGGCAAAACCAGAACTGGTGATTATTAATCCCCCAGCAATTCTTAAAGATTCAATTGATATTCCAAAAAACTGGATTATAAATTTACCGGCAAAATATGCTATAGAAAGGATCAGGAACATATAAATACTCGCTTTCAGAGCAGTTTTATTACGCTCAGAACGGGTGTTTGTTTCTGTTACCCCGATAAAAACAGGCATAGTCCCCAATGGATTAACAACCGAAAATAAGGCTGCAAAAACGGTAAAAAATAGTGTTAGCATTTTAGTAATTTTTAGATATCAAAAGTAAATGAATTTAATCAAATCTTCTGTCTAAGATTGTTATTAGAAAATTAATTCTGATAGTTCAATATTATTTAATGGTAAAATAGGATAGCTTAATTTTAATTTATTTTGATTAAATCTAATTGAAAGCACCTTTTATATATTCTTTGGTTAGCTCTTCTTTTGGATTTTCAAAAAACTCCTTGGCCGGTCCATGTTCAATTATCTCTCCTAAATACATAAAGATAACATAATCGGCAATCCTTCGGGCTTGTCTTAAGATATGAGTAACAACCACGATTGTATATCGTTGCTTAAGCTTTACAAAGAGTTCTTCAATTTGTTTACTTGACAATGGATCTAATGCAGAAGTAGGTTCGTCAGCTAAAATAATATCCGGGTCAACAGCCAATCCTCTTGCTAAACATAACCGTTGTTGCTGTCCAATTGATAATGTTGATGCAGGATCTTTTAATCGGTCTTTAACTTCATCCCACAAACTAACCTGTGTTAAATAATGCTCAACTCGTTTAATTAAGTATTTCTTTTTTCGTCGGCCGCTGATTCGTAGACCATATGCAATATTATCGTATATGCTCATTGGCAATGGATATGGGCTTTGAGAAAGGAGTCCCATTTTTTTTCTAAGTTCAGTAATTTCTGTTTTTGGATTTAAAATATCTTCATCATTATCTAAATAAATATTCCCATCTAGTTTCATTTCTGGATATAGATCAGTTAAGCGATTTAGGCTTTTTAACAGAGTTGTTTTACCACATCCCGAGGGCCCGAGTATTACTGTAAGCTGCTTTTCGGGAATAGTAACACTTATATTTTTTAAAATATGCTGTTTTCCGATATGCAGATTCAACTTATCAATTTTTATTTTAGCTCCATTTTCCATGGTCGTTTTTTATTTAATTCTTTCCTTGTAAAACTTGCGCGATAAAATCCGTGATGTAATACTAATAATTAAAATTATAACCGTTAGCACAACTGCAGATGCATAGGCTCTATTTTGTACTTCGGGTATTGGTGAACTTAATTGAAAAAATATAGACAAAGGCAATGTTGCAGTTGGTTGCGAAAGAGATGTAGGTATATAATCGGTATAACCTGTCGTAAAAAGAATTGCAGCGGCATCACCAATTGCTCTTCCGAAACCAAGAAGTATTGCTGTTATTATACCGGGAATACATTGCCTGCTCATTATTTTAAATGCGGTTTCTGAGCGGGTAGATCCCAGAGAAAGTGATGCTTCAATTAAACCTTTAGGAACTGTTTTAAAAATTTCGTCCATTGACCTTACCATAATTGGGATTATGAATAATGTAATGGTTATTATTCCTGCAAGTAATGAGGTTCTTAATCCAAAATAAATCATTATAGTAAAACCAAAGGCCCCGTAAACGATTGATGGAACACCCCATAATAAATCTAGAAAAAAACGAATAATATTTACCAATCTTTTTTGTTTTACCCGGTGAACATTAATATAAAGGGCCAATGGGAAACTAATAATAAAAGAAAGGATGGTTGCTCCAAATGATAAATAGATTGATCCGATAATCGCATTCAGAATACCACCTTCTTTCCCAAAATAATAACCTCCTTTTGGAACTTGTGAAAGCATTTGCCAGTTTAGTGATGGTAATCCTTTGTATAAAATACTTACAATAATTAATAATAATGCCAATGCTATAATGCTTGTTGCTGCAAACATTAGAACCCTGAAAATGCCTACTTCTGTACTTTTCCAAAACGTCCTTCTCATACTCAGATTCGTTTTTCAGAGTGAATAATTAAATATCTCGATCCCATATTAAACACTGTAACAACAACAAATAATATAAGAGCAGAAAACATTAATGCAGAATCGTACATAGGAATAGAAAGCATTTCGCCATAGTTGTTGGCAATTAATGCAGGTAATGGGTACCCGGGTTGAAAAACTCCGGTTGGTACTTTTACTACATTCCCTACGACCATCAAAACAGCGATTGTTTCGCCAAAAGCTCTAGAAATGCCTAAGCCAAATGACGAAATTATTCCAGGGAAGGCCTTTCTTAAAACAACTTTTTTTATGGTTTCCCATTTGGTTGCTCCAAGCGATAAGGATGCCTCTGTAAGTTCACGTGGAACTATGCGAATAACTTCAATTAAGATATTCAATACAAAAGGAATAATCATAATTGACAGTACGATTGAACCAGTTAAAATTGTATATCCCGAATTTGGGTGACCCATTGAAGTGCCAAGACGAGATACAAGTGGAACAACAAGGATAATACCCCAAACCCCATAAATTACAGATGGTATGCCGGCCAAAATATCAATTACCGGGTGCATTAATTTTAACACCCATTTTTTAGCATAATGAGTTAAATGTATTGCAGACAATAAACAAATTGGTCCACAAATAAGAATTGATAAGATAGTAACCCATATTGAGCTTACTATAAACGGCCAAAATCCAAACTCCCCTTTTAATGGATGCCAGTTACTTGAAAATAATAATTGAAGCAAGGATTGATCTCTGATTAATAAATTTGATTTGTAAAGTAATCCAATTCCAATAATAAAAGGCATTATTAAAACCAGTATAAAGCAAATAAGCATCCAGGTTGAATGAAATTTGTCTTTAATTTGACGACTAACTCTAAAAAGATTTATAAAAAAGTCTTTCATGAAGTCAAAGAGATACGATTAATTGTCAAGATCTTTTAATCCATTTTGAAGTTTTTCATCCGAGATTTGAACATAGCCCCCTTCGTCAACAAATTGTTGACCATCAGTAACAATCCATTTCAGAAATTCAATCACTATTTTATTCTTGGGTTTTCCATTAGCAATGAAATAAAGATCACGTGCCGGAGGTGAAGGGTATATTCCACTTTTTATAGCAGCCATAATATCGTCAAGTTTATTATAAACTTGTTCGTCAGCATCTATCTGTCCATTTTCATTTAAATCGATAGGGATAATCTCTAGTCCTGGATTTTTATCACGGGTTTTAATGTCATAAGCATAAATTACATTATTAAATCCTATTCCCATAATATCATTACGAACAGCTTCAGCAATTCCGGGATCGCCAAAGATTCCGGTACCTAATAAATCTTCTTGATTTTTGAGCATATATTCGGCCCACATTTGCGCTGCTCCACAAGCATCAGATCGAGTATAAACATTCATCTTAATATCGTCTGTTTTTACTCCTGAATCCCATTTTTCCCAGGTTTTTATTGTTCCATTAATATAAATATCCGTAAAATTCTGTTTTGTAAAACCTTGTTTTTTTACATTTATAAGAAATGGTGAGTTTGGGTTAATGGTTGGCAGCACTGCATCTTGAGTTACTGCTATCCACCATATTCCTTTTGCTTTTTCTATATCACTTATACCTCTTGAAAACATTCCTAAATCAACCATGCCTGATAAAGCATCTGTCATTCCCTTTCCTGCACCACCAGCTGAAATATCAATTCTTACTTCGGGATGAATTTTTTGAAATTCTTCAGCCCACCTTGCAGTCATTGGATAAAGAGCAAAAGCACCAGAAATACTAATAGTGCCATTCAGTACTTTTTCACTATTATTTTTTTCTTTATTCTGTTTAATACTGCAGCCAACACTAATAATTGTAATAAATATTATAATTATTTGTATGCTCTTAACTATTATTCTATTAGAATACATGATTTTGTTGTTTATTTTATATAACAAAAATAGTGAAGTTATAATTTGAGTAAAAGGGTGTTTTTACCTAAATTTTTGTAAAGATTATACTTAATAAGCCTACGTATTTTTACTACTAACTCAATGGAATTAATTATAGGGTATTGTAAAAGAAAAGGTTGAACCTAATCCAGGCGCACTCTCAACCCAGATTTTACCATTCATTCTTTTTACAAATTCCTTACAAAGAATCAATCCAAGGCCAGAACCTTTTTCATTATTTGTCCCTGTTGTGGTATAAAATGTATCACTTTTGAAAATCTTGTCGGCAACTTCATGAGTAAATCCAATTCCAGTATCCTTAACAGATAATTGCAGATGGTCATTTTTACGGATGATTTCAATATTTATTGAACCTCCTTTAGGTGTATATTTTATTGCATTGGACAGCAAATTACGTACAATCAGGGTAAGCATATTCTTATCGGCAACAACATTATATTCTTCTAATATTGATGTGTTTAGTGATATTTCTTTTGAATCGGCAATGCCTTTGAAAACAAGTAGGTTTTTTTCGACAATAAGGTTAAGATTTAATTTTTCTGGAACATATGCATCTTCTCCTCTCTGATTACGAGCCCAGAATAATAGATTCTCGAGCAAATCGTTTATCGATTGAACAGATTTCATGAATACGTTAAAAGTATTAACAAGACTTTTGTTGCTGCTTATTTCTTCTTCAGACAATAAAACTTCTATTAACGAAACCAAACTGCCTACAGGACCTCTTAAGTCGTGACCAATAATTAGGAACATTTTATCTTTTGAAAGGTTTAATCTTTTTAATTCCTCTTTTTGCTCTTGAAGGATTTTGTTTTGTTTTTGACGATGTCGGTATGTGTATAAGAAATAAATAAACATTGCCGTAACAAGTGAAAGTATTATGGATAATGTTATAGAAAGTGTTTGCGATCGGGTTAATAATAATTCCTGAATCTGCTTGTCTTTGTTTAATAAATCAATTTCAGCTTGTTTTTTTTCTTTTTCAAATCGATATTCGAGGTTAAATATTTTTTCCGAAAGTTGCTGACTAAATAACGTATCGTTATATTTAATTATACATTTATTTGATTCTGCCGTTTTTTTAAATTGATTGGTTTGATAATAAATTTCGGCGAGTATTTTAAACGCATCACGAATTACGAGTTTTGCACCAATTTCTTCAGCAATTAGTTTAGCCTGATTTGCATTTTCCTCCGCAAGTTTAAAGCTTTTATTTTGCAGATAAATTTCTGCAATTTTAATATAAATATTTGCAGTTAAATCTTTGTCAGAGTTTTCATCTACTGATTTTAGTGAGGCTTGATATTTAACTAATGCATTCTCAAAATTATTCTTCTCAAAATAAATGTCTCCAATATATTTGTAACAAACGGCCAAACCCGAAATCTGTTTAATTTCTTCGCGCAGCGCTAATGCTTTTTCCAGATTAATTAATGCATTCTCATATTCCTTCCTCAGCAATTGAGCCCGTCCAAAATTCAGATAAACATAAGCTTTCATTCTTTTGTTATCTGTCTTTTCTGCAATAACAAGTGCTTTGTTTAGATTTTCGAGAGCACTATTATAATACTCTTGATAAATATGCAAGTTGGCAATGTTTATATATGAATAACCTTCTTGCTCAACAACATTGTATTTTTTAGCTAATTCTAATCCTTTGTAATAATAATCAGTTGATTCGGAGTAATTTCCTAAAATACGAAATGCAACACCTACAAAGCTATGTGCTTTTACAAGGTTATCGAAGTCGTCATACTTGGCCGACATTTCAATTGCTTTTAAACCATATTCTACTGCTTTTTGTGGAGCTGAATTTCTTAATTCCCAGCTTATTTCATTTAAAACGGATGCTTTAAGAGAATCGGGTGTTGAATTTAAACTATTAATTAAGCTATCTGCCTGAATCTGGGTTATTGAGTAACATGCTGTCGAGAGAAGGAGAAGGGGGATTCCGAATATGGTTTTTTTCATTTTAATAATCCTATAATGAAACTACTGGTAAAAATAATTAAAAATCATAAATCTTTATTAGAATGTAGGCAATATCTTAAAAATAAGTAAGTGTTTGGTTATTTTTTGAAAATGAAATACACTGCTAAAATTAGGAATACAAATCCAATTATATGATTAACCTTAATCGTTTCGTTTTTAAATGCTAAAACCGAAAAAATGGTAAATACAAGAAGGGTTATTACTTCCTGAATAACTTTAAGCTCAACAAGAGTGAATGGTCCTCCGTTTTCTCTAAATCCAATTCTGTTTGCGGGTACCTGGAAAAAATATTCGAATAGTGCTATGCCCCAACTGATAAGGATTACTGCTAATAATGGTAAAGTAGCAAACCATTTTATATCTTTGAATTTAAGATGACCATACCATGCTAGGGTCATAAAGATATTCGACATAATTAGCAATGCAATCGTATAAAAAGCTTTCATTATTAAGTATATTTAATGGTTATCTTGATTTATTAGATATCGATTATTCCATTTTTTATTGCATACATAACCAGGCTGGCAGTATTTTTCGATCCTGTTTTTTCAATAATATTCGAGCGGTGCTTATCTACTGTGCGTTTGCTTATAAAGAGCTTTTCTGAAATTTCCTGATTTGAGAATCCTTTGCTTATGAGACTTAGTATTTCAATTTCGCGATCTGACAGTTTTGAATCGGAAAACTTTTGTTCCTTGGTATGTATATTTTTTACTAACGATAAAAGTAATTCTTTTGAGAAACAACTCTCTCCTGTTGCTACTGTATCTAAAGAGTCAATCACTTCGTCAATTTCCGAATTTTTAAGCAAAAAACCCTTTACACCGGCTTCAATCATTTTCAAATAATATTCATGTTCACCAAACATGGTTAAGGCAATAATTCTTAAATCTGGATAAGCTGAAAGGGCTTCGCGGGTAGCTTCAATACCGTCTTTAACTGGCATTTCTATATCCATAAAAACAATCGCATCGGAGTAATCTTTAATGATTTCTAAAAATTCCTGTCCAGTTGATGCTTCAGCAACAACCGTAGCTTTACCCGAACTGTTTAGCAGCAATTTTAATCCATTTCGAAACAATGAATGATCGTCAACTAAAACAACATTATGCTTTATCATGTTTGCGTCCTATATTTATACTAAATGAGCATTTAAAACCATTTTTAAGTCTGTTTTCGAATTTGTATGTTCCATTAACTGACTCTATCCGTGATACTATGTTTCGCAATCCTGTACCACTTGTATTTTCATGCATAACCTTACTAACATCGAATCCTTTTCCATTATCTTCATAGAGTAGGTCAATAAAACTGTCACTGGATGTTAGTTTTATTATAATATTTTTCGCATTGCTATGTTGAAGACTATTATTAACCAACTCGCAAATGGTTCTGTAAAGTACAACCTCAATATTAGTTGAGAATCGCTGATTATATATATTCGAATCAAAAGATATTTCAACAACCTTGGTTTCGTTTATTTTATTGGTAAAATTTTTAACAGCACTAGCCAATCCAAAATCAGTAAGCACATGAGGACTTAAATTGTTCGAAATCTCTTTAATACTTTTTATCGCTTCATTAATTATATGGTTAGTATTTTTAATGATTTCGAGATTTTTTTCATCTTTTTCAGTTTTCATTAGTGCTGAAACAGACATTTTTACGGTGGATAATAGCGGTCCAAGACCATCATGGAGATCCTTGGCAAATCGTTTTCGCTCACGTTCTTCTGTTTCGATAATTGCATTCAAAACATTCTTTTCTGCAATCTTTCGGGCATATTCAGCTCTGCGCATGTAATTAAAAATCTCTGGAATAATTATTACTCCAGATGCAATGAGCACAGATATTAATACTGAAATCCAATCGTTTAATACAACTAGCTCTTCTAAAGCAGGACGATTCATGTACTGAAATAAATCAATAAGATAACGAAATGCCATAAAAACAAATCCGCCAGAAATCAATATCCATGAAATTTTATACTTGGTAACTTTTGTTAGTCTTAGTGCTATAACGACTGCAACTAGTTGTAATACAATAGAAAGGATTAATGCAATATATCGAAGCATAGTAAAATGGATTATTGATTCAAAGATATTTATTTAAAAGGAACTTTCAATTTTACAATTTAGGTTTTTTAAAAACCACAGTAAAAATCATAAAATTAACAAAAATTAACCCTATTTGGGTAAATAATTTCTTTATTCACAATAGGATTTTTCTATCTTTACTTTTTTAAAATTTAAAAATATATGGAATTATTAAGAGCTCAAGATGTTGATAAACGATTTGCTAACCATTTAGCATTAGACAAAGTAAATATATCGGTTCCAGAAAATAGTATTTATGGTCTTTTAGGACCAAATGGAGCGGGCAAAACTACTCTTATACGAATAATTAATCGTATAACCGCACCCGATAACGGTGAAATATATTTGGGAGGAAGACCATTACAGCCAGACGATGTACATAATATTGGATATTTACCTGAGGA
>JFJP01027125.1_pt1 | contig 19846 bp, 16 predicted proteins | sample 431651 | NCBI WGS metagenome assembly JFJP01 (sample SAMN02602958, study PRJNA72255) | Microbial mat metagenome, whole genome shotgun sequencing project. | biome: fresh water; feature: sink hole; material: water; isolation source: purple microbial (photo- and chemosynthetic) mats found in...
ATTCATCTTGACTTGTGTTTTTTATTTTCGTGATCAGAGGGAAATCTATTTTATCTTGAATGATTTTCTCATTGCGAATGTAATTTTCTAATTTATTTTCTATGATCCAACCTTTAGATATAATTTTCAACGCATATTCTTTCTTCTCAAATTCGACTAATAAAACCAACCCAGAAAGGCCCTCTCCTAAAATTTTTATGATTTTTGTCTTTTTGAAGTCGATTTTTATTTTCGGTTTTTTAAATTCGAGTGAATCCATAAATAAATCTTTTTTTTGAAGTTCTTTTGTAAGCAGCTCTTTTATACTAAAACCAAGGATCTCTTCTATTTTATCTTTGGAAATCGTAGCTAATAAACACTCCTCCACTGCAATAATCTTCTCATGGAACTCTTTCCCTAAAATAAAAGTCTCCTCTCCTATCAACTCTCCACACAAAAAATTCCTTCCTTTGGTTTTTGAGCTCAATACGCCATCTATCACAACATAAATATTTCCTTCTAAAGGAATTCTTTGATCTTTGGGGTAAAATATCATTTTTTTTGCCTCAATTATTTGTTCAACTTGTTGTAAAGTTAGCTTAGAAAAAGTTTCAGAATGTAATAAAGCAGTCTTTACAAGATTAAATGAGACTATTTTCTCATAATCCCCACCTAAAATTTTCTTAAAAGTTTCAGTATTCATGCATAAACAATCTAGATATTCACTATCAGCAAATATAGCAAATGGTTCTCCTTTTTTACGAGTTAAAGCTTGTCCAAAAAACTCACCTTTTTGTAAATAATGCGAAAAATTATCATTTGAACATGCTAAAGCGATTCCCTCTTTAATGATGTAGAAATTGACATAGCTTTCGCCTTCCTTTATCACCATAGTGCCTTTTCCAAACCTCACACTTGTCATATTATAACAAATCTCATCTATTTGTGAAACGTCTAATTTCTGGAAATAATGAATTGGTGTTAAAAACTGTCTGTTTTCTTGATATTTTTGCTCATTCAATTCCAGCATAATTTTAGCTAAAACTTCAGAATTCACTCCCCAGACAATAGATTTTTCTAAAGCCTGATAACTACAAGTTAAAGGACTTATTGAAAGAATTTGTTGTTCTCCGATAACACTTCCTGCCTTTAACTCTCTCACCAACATTTCTTTCTTAAAAGCTACAATAAGCCCACTTTCAAGGAAATAGATCATTTCGGCAAAAGAATCTTCTCTCAAAAGCACCGCATTTGCAGCTAATTCATAGCTTTTCATGGAGTCAAACAGTTTATCTTTGTAATTTTCTGAAAAGTTCTTGAAAAGAAAATGCTGAGAAAAAGTTTTTTCGAAGAGGATTCGAATTTTAGAATCCATTGGCTTTTTAATTTCTGTAATAGTGGATAAATTTTTATTGTGAGAGTTTCTTTCAAAAACACTCATTAGTTTTTTAGGGCAGATTTCAAAATCTTTGAAGGAAGGAGGTTTATTAAGGGTTGCATCTTTCCGGAAAAAAAAACCCTTTTTTTTTTCTCTTTTTTTTTTCATAATTTCACAGAGGCTTAATGAGCAAAAAGATGGATAAAGATTTTTTGCATAATGAGAAATTGATGGAAATCGATGAAGTTTTTCATCATTTAGGTCTTTAATTATGACTTTCGGAGTCAAATCCGAATAAGAAGGAGAAAGGCTTTTCAGAGAATCTTGATGATGAAAAATTTTCATCAGTTTTCTATCATTTTCGGTCACCAAAGGTTTCTTAAAAATGAAAAGCCCACGAAGCCCAGCAGATTTATAAGGATTTGAATGGGATTTGCGTGCTCGTTTATGGGATATCATTTGAAAAAGGGGAAGAGAAAAGGATTTTTTCAGCTTCTTTTGTGTTGAGTCTGCAGAATATATTGAAGAGCTTTCCATTTGAAAGAACTGTATTTTTGCCTTATTAATAAAAGATAAAAGAAATTCAGATAAATTAATGATTTTGGGGTTGATAGGAATACTCTTAACGTAATTTTTTTTTTGGTTCTTAAATTTTTGTCATCAATTAAAAATAATAAAGAAAAAAATCCTCGACATTGAAGACAAAATCGATTTTAATTCCTATTATATCGATTCAAAGTTCTAATTTTTCCAATTAAACTCTGAGTTCTTTCCAAAACAGCCATTTTCTCATCTTCCACTTTGCTTCTTAATTGAATCAAACCGACATTTTGTGAAGCTTCATCATAGACTGTATTTTCAACAGATCCAGTTATGTTATAATATTCATCAGCTGTTCTTGCATCGAAGTCTTCAGTGGTGTTAAAGGTCTGATCGACAATATAATCATCAGCTCTCTGTTTATATTCTTCAGTGACACTGGACACCTCGTTTTTGTAAAGGTTGTAGATCTCAGTGAAAAGATCGATCATCTCGCCTAATTCCTCTTTTTTGGTGTTATAATAATCAGTGGAATTCTGCAAATCAGTTTCAGCGGCTTCCAATGTTCTTCGCCAACTATTGAGTTGAATTTGACATTGTTCAACTTCACCCAAAGCTACAATATAAGCATCCAAAGTTTCATTCAAATTAATAGTCAAATTCTTCATGATTCTTTTGTAGTAAAGGTTTTCATTTTCTAATGAAAGCTCGAAATCAGCTAAATTCACATTGGAAGCTAATTCATTGACTTGAGAAGTGACCATTTCGGCTTTTATGGTCTCTTCCAAAGTGTCTAATAAGTTCAAAAGTTTTGTTTTAACTCCTTGGAGATTTTCAATGGTTTGAGAGTCGAAACTGCTCACTGTGATCTGATTCTGATCATTATCTGCATATCCTGTTCCAATTTCTTCAGCTATTCAAATAATAATAATTACTTAAAAAATTGGGCTTTTATTAAAAGAAAATACTGGTTCTTTCGGTGACATCAGGGACATTAGGAACTAATCCTTGAAGAAGAGTAAGGAATCTTCCACTTTTTCTGGCCATTTGTGATAAGATTTGTGAAATTGTGCCCAATTTTTTGAATCCTAATTGCACTAAGCTTTGCTCACTAAATTGCTGGACGGCTTCTCTTAAAATTGTGATCAAAGCCAAAGTTTTTTTACTCTTGGTGAGGCCAAGAATATAATTTTGATTTGCTTGGCATCTGGCATCATGCAAAATCTGGGATCTATTGATATTTTTAACAATAATATCTTCATATTCTTGTCTTTTAGTTCTCAAATTTAAGATAGTTTCATTGTATTCTTCAGCGATTTCCAAATCACTTTGACATACAGGCTGCAAATCCTGAATTATTAATGTAATGTTTCTAATAGTTTCGGTTTTTTCTTGATAAGTAACACCCCAAGAGTCCTCCACTTCGGTTAATTGGCCTTGAGTATCACCTAATAATTGTTCTATTAAAGCCAAAACATCATCTATCACGTAGCCAGAATCTGTTGATAATAATTCAATGACCTTTTGTTTTTCTTCTGTTGTGACAGGTGCCAAAGATGAAGCTAAAGGAATATCAGTGGCAAAGGAAAAGAAAATGAGGGATAATACGAAAAGAACTGTTAAATTTCTCATGTTTTATAATTAAAAAAGAAGGTTGTTGTGTTTTTTATTTTTCTTGATTTTCTCTGGACTATCATAAATTTAGAAAGCCCCTTGTTTTTATTTTACCCGTTTCAAATGAAAAAAAACAGCTATTATTTCGTTTTACTTAATTTTTTCTTTTAAAATTTCAAATATTTTTTTGTATTACATACAAATCTCTCATTTTAATCATTTTTTATAAAAATGTTCAAAATAATAAAAAAACTCTCAAAAACACAAAAAAATTAAGTTTTCATTTTTCCATTTTTTTCTCTCGGATTAAGTTCATTTTTAAATTTATAAAATATTTTGTTTTTTTAAAATAATAAATAATAATAGTTATAATTATAAAATCATGACAAATCTACCTTCTCATAAATATATATTAAAATGTGTCAACGGTGTGTACAAACAGCGTTCCATTTCGTTATCTGATGAGGTTTTTTTGTTCACCATCATTTAAAAAAAAAATTTATATTTCCTTAAATTATTAAGGAAATTATAGGTTCTGGCAATCTTCATGAGGTTTTTGTTCTGATCCAAAGTATAGAATTTCTATTGATAATTAATTCAGAATGGATTGACTTTACGTATTGAAAATGCGGGTCTTGATTTGAATCATATTAAATTTGTTTATGACAAATCAATCGCAGGATTTCAAATAATAGATCTCAATAGCAATTCTGGTTGAAAAAATAAGAAAAACAACAATAAATTTTAAAGATTTAAAAAATAATTTATGAAGGAACCTGGATGAAACAAAAGACAGAATCTCCTATTTTGATAAAACCTTGCGAAGTTTTTCTAATTAAAAACAGCATTTTTAGATTTGAAAAATGTAATGCAAATTTTTATTTTTATTTTATGAATTTTTTTTCAGCTTTGGAAACAAATAACATTGAAGAAATTTTGTTGAAATATGATCTGTTGGATTTATATGGCTATTTTCGAAATAAATCAATAAAATCTGTTGAAAATTTAAGAACAAAATTGAATAGTTTGATAAATGAAGAGGTTTTAATTAAAAATTCTTCCTCTTGGAAAATTTATTTATAAAATAAAATAATGAAAGGTTGATTTAAAAATAAAAAAAAAATTGGAAAATTTTTGTTGGGAGTTCAAAAAAGATTTTCCAAAAGGGTATTATAATTACCGAATGAAACTCATCATGGTTGAGGGAAAATTTTCAAATTCATCAATAGAAGTACTTTAAAAAAAAAATGATTAAAAAATTATTTTATAAGTGTGGTTTTAAAGGTTTATCGTCAGAAGATTTAAATATCATAAATGTGGACTTCGCTGATCAAATAACAATTAAATATATGAAGGGAAATTATTATATGGAATCAAAAATAAAGGACTCTTTTTTGTTTTTAAGACTAATTCCTCATGATTTATATTATATTTTTCCAGATGATGTGGTGAAAATTGGCAATTTGGAATTTCTTTTGATGAAATTTAATATTGGAATAGGAAGAGAAGTAGGATTGAAAACAGTAATGGAAGATAATGAACTCATTATCCAAAATTTGAAGATCTCAAAGCAATTTTCAGCGAGTTTGTTCTGTATCATAGATGGGTGAATATAACTTAATTTTGATTTATTCATTTTTTTGATATTACAGACATGATGGAAATGAATGTTCTTCTTTTTTAAAAGCGAATCTTGAACAATCAATTCTAAGAAAATTTTTTGTGAAGGAGAAATTTATCCTAGATGAATGTGAAAATATCTCTTTACAATTCGTCGATACATTTATTGAGGTTTTCATAAAAAAAGAAGTTCTTTTGCTTTTTTTTTTTAGTTATTTGAGGAATTAGATTTGAAATTTCATGAAGCTTTTGGAAAAATCTCTTTGAATTCAGGAGCTTCTATTTTAATTCTTATCATAATAGGTAAAATTTTTTATTTATAAATTTATAAATTTTTCTGAAATAGCAAGCAAATTATTTAGTGTTAATTTGGGGAATGTCAAAGCATATTTATCAAAATCAAATGAAATAATTCCTTTGACTGTTCCTCAAGGACCAGTTCTATAAAATTTAAGAAAAAAATATAATATAATTGTGAATGAATTCAGAATCGAAGTGATGAAAAAAAAAGGATTGAATCGAATGGTGGTCATATTCACATGAATAGAATCAATGTAAAATATCAATAATTTTTAGTGATTTTACAAAATCTTTAGGGTAAAATACCATTATCAAGATGTTTTGGAAGTTTTGATTACAAGGTTAATAATATATTGAAATTGAAAAATTAGGGAATTTCTTTCAAGATTGCTGAAAAAAACAAAGACGGTAATTTAAGAATCAGCAAAAAATCACTAATTTCGATTGAGCCTGAAGTAAAATTCTAATTTTATATGGAACAACAAAGAAATAACAAAATTGCTAAAATAGATCAATTTGTTTGAACTGAAAAACAACGAAGATTTTATTTTCTTATCAACTCACTCTTTTTATGATGCTTTTTCTTTAGAAGAAATAGTAATTTTGCTTAAATTCAATGTTTATCTCATAAAAATTTAGATAAGTTCTATCAGAGAACAATTCAAAGAATCAGAAAAGGTCTTTCTTTTTCAATGAATCTTTCTAATTTTTTAAAAGGATTTAAATCAAATAATAATAAATTTGATTTTTTCAGCAACCTCCTCTCGAAAAGCTTTGGAAAATATGACTGCTGTTTTGGTTTCGTTAAAAAGTGATTTAAATTTCAATTAAAGTAAAAAACTCAAACTTTGAATTCGGCACTCATAAAAAAAATTAAACTTTTTTATAAATGATATAATTATTTTATTTAAAAGATAAGCCATATATTCCACAAAAAAAATGAGATTTTTACTTAATTTTCTGCTGATTTGTAGTTTCTTGTTGTTGATCTCTTCTAAAAACATAGTGCTTCCTTCCAAAATCCAATCCTCCTCTGCTTTTGCACTTATTTTTATCCAAGGCGCCAATTATTCATCAGATCAATATCTCCTTCTTTTGAAGCAAGTTCAAGCATCTTCTTCCTCTCCTCTTTGGATAGGAATTTCAGATTGCTTAGGCAATATACCAGATCCTCTCACAATTTCTTCTCAAATTTCAGGCATATTGAAAGAAATGGCAGCCGCAGGGATGAAAACACCTACCAAAATTTTTTATGCAGGCCATGGCTTAGGTGGAACAGTTCTGTCAAGCCAATTAAAAACACAACAAACTGATGGACTAATTTTATTAGGCTCATTTCTACCTCAAAATCTCAGAGAAATTACCATTCCTGAAGGACAAAGCAAAATAAATTTCCCATCAAAAGTTTTGACAATCGCTAATGAATTAGATGGTTTATGCAGAATTATGAGAATGGCTGAAGCTTTTTACCATTCGATTGAAAATGTTGTCAAAGAAGGTGTAAACAAATATCCAGTGATTGTGATTAAAGGTGCATCTCATCTACAATTTGCCTCAGGAGAACCTCCAAAATTTGTGAAATCAAATGACTTGAAAGCTGAAATATCTTTAGAAGAAGCACATCAACGGATTTCTCAAGTAATGGCTGCTTTCATTGACGCGAAAAACGACCTTTTGGCTCAAAAGCTATCAGAAAGTCAAGAGTTTTTCAAGCCTTTGATCAATTCTTTAAAAATGGAAGGCTCATATCGCTTAAAACCACCATGCTCTGATGATTCTACAATTAACAGAAATGTAAAGTATTGTGGTCACGGCTCAGAATGGGTGAATCAAGCTCAAAAGTACATGGCTGGCTTTGAAGACTACAACTTAAGATCGGTAAATTTAATAACAGATGACAATTTCCATAAAGTTTGGACTGTTGTTCCTGATCCATTGCCTTCTTGTTCAAAGAATTGCACATTGGGAAAAGCCTGCAATCTCTTCTGTACTTCAGTCACGCAATTAGGTTATAATACATTTGATAATATGGATACAGGATTTTATCCAATAAGTGCAGATGAAATGAAAACCAAAATGAATTCTAGAGAAGCTTTGCTCACTTCTGCAGGATTATCAAATGTTAATTTCACTTTTACAGATCAAAGGTCAATTTGCAAATACATCAATGATAAAGCAATTGGATGGGCCTTTGATAATGCTGGAAAGGAAGCTTTGGGAAGATTCCAAAAGATTGGAGAAAAATATGTAACAGCAGAAGATAAAAATTCCATGAATGGAGGGATATGGATTGTGGATTATTTAAGCTATCAAGAAGTTTCAAAAAATGGAGAAACAGTTGTTGAGGTGCAATCCTATACGAGCAGATATCCTTTAGATTATTGGTTACCTTTGTCTTCAGGATTTCATTTTTGCAAATTGCTCTCCCCTGCAAGAGTTATGGAGTGGATATACAAAGACGGTTTGAAATTAAATGGAGGGCTTTAATTAAAGCTTAATTTTTTTTATTGAAAAAAATTTATTAAAAATCAAAATATTTAATTAAAATAATTATTAATTTTTTTTTTATTAATGTAAAATAGCAATAAATTACTTCCAAATAAAATTTTATAACTCTAAAATTTAAAATAAAACTATTTGTTTTTCGCTTTTAAGTGTTTCCTATGATTTCCTATGAATCATGAAAAATATAAAGGCATAATCCATATAATAATCGATTGGGTTTTTAATTTCAAACTAATTTTGTTATTTAATTAAAATTTAAAAATAGAATGATAATAATTTTAAGCATTAATGAAAGCCATTTTTTTCTTCTCTCAACGGCTTTTTAAAACGAAAATAAAAAAAAAAAAAAAATTATTCCAGTTGTTTTTCTTCAATGATTTCTTCTTCTCCATTTCCAAAATATAAATTCACTAATTTTTTCCACTTTAAATTTTTCTCAATATCTCCAGAATCTATTTCTGACTGGTTCTTTAACAATTTCTGACTATCAGGTAGATAAATTGATTTTTTATCATTTGCAACAACTTCTGAAAAAACTACTAATATTTTTCGACCACCTTTTTTTAGATTCAAATACCATTTCTTAATCAAAAAGCTTTTTTTTTTGTTACCATTTCTACACCTAACAATGAAATCAAATGTTTCTCCCTCTTTTAAGGTAAAGATGTTCTTTAAAGTCTTGAGATATTGTTCAAAATATTCAGCTTTTTCTATGGACACAAATCCTGTATTTATCAGCTCGAACTCATTGAGCGATATTGAATTTCTCATGAAATTATTCATGAAAAAACCACTCAGTTGCATTCCAATCATTGGCTTGAACTCATTATTAATAAGACAAAATAAGCACCGATCATTGTATTTATCAAGAAGAACATCTAAAAAGTTAGGAAAGTTTTCTTCTTCAATGAGAGAAGACATCATTGCTGAATAGTATTGTTGTAATAATTTCAAAAAAAAAGGATTTAAGGAATCCAATACTTCTCTGTTTGCTCCGTTTTTTTGAACGGTTGCCATTGAATCAAAGAAAAGATGATAACTCTCAATCAAATTTGACAATTGGAAGGCATCTTGGTCATTCATGCTTCTTAATCTTGTTATCAAAAAGCCTGGAGGAGAAATGGGATAAGAAACATTTTCTTCGAAATTAATCCATAAATATTTTTCAAAAGAATCTATTGAAACCACATATTTTAAATTGAAAAGAGTGTTCATTGGAGAAACAAAATCACCAGGAATCTTATACAATTTATCATATATTATGAAATTAGAAACAAAAAGATGAAATGGAAATGGATCTAAAAATTTTTCTGGATTATTCTCATGAATTTCGTTATCAATGAGTTTTTCTTCCTTTTCTTCTTGGGAATTTACTTGAAATTGCTGGGTTTTCTTATTTAGATTTGTAATTTTTTTTAAAGTGAAAGATTTTTTTGAAAAAAGCATTTAGTATTTTATTTCGTGTTATTATAATGTATTATTCATTTTAAAATCAAAACGTTTTGGATTTATCAAAATAAATGAAGATCATTTTGAATTTTATTATAAATTTAATGAATAAAACCCAAAAAATTTTTTAATTATATATTTATATACAACGAAAGTAAAAACAAAAAATTTAAATTAAAGAAAATAAACAAAAGAGATTTTGCTGTCTGAATGCATAAAGCGAACTTAAAATCGTTTTCCCTCACAGATATAAAAAACTTCAAAAACCGCACGAAAAAAAGAAAACACATCATTCGTAAAAAAGAGCGTCCATATCTATGTCCTGTACAAAAACACAAAAATCCACTGATGAAGTTTCTTGATCCATTCAGATATCATCGAATTATTTCAGACATTATTGTGATAGAAGATTCAAACAGATTAGAAAAGCAATATTTTAGTGTTTTAAAGATAATCACCTCACTAAAACATATCGTTTCAGTTGATTTCTACGAAGAATTTGTGTTTGCGAAATTTCACAATACCAGCAATTATCCATACTCTTCATTAGATTTAGTCATGCATCGACTGAGAAGTCTGGGAGATCAGAGAACTATGAAACTGGCTGAAACTATTGCTGAATATAAAGAACTTTGTCTGCTCATAAAAAACACAAAAGCAAATGGTTACAAAAAGGAGATTTTAGATTCATATTCTCCAAAATATCTCAATTTTTTGAAGGACTACTTCATTGGGATGATAAATTCTTCTATCACTGCTGAACAAATGAAAACTTACATGAATGATATTTTAGAAAAGAATAAAAGAAATCCAGTTTTCTTCATGATGTATGATGAATATAAAGATTATATTGGCACCCAGCTTATTGGATTTGGAGTTAACAAAACCATGCAAGTTTTAATTGACTGGAAGGACTTACAAATTTTCGATAAAGAAATTTGTTGTGTTGAAAAAAAAGACTATATTGATTATTTGCAAAAATTGATCAATGAAATGCTTTTTTATAAAGAAATCTCTTACCAAAAATTATTTATAAAAACAAAATTGGGAATGATTAAAATAATTTTTGAGGTGAAAATGTTCTTTGTAGTAGTGAATAATGAAAAAAAAATATTGGTTTCTTGCGTTGCCAAAGAAATGGAATCTTTAAAAGGCTTTCCTCTCTCGAATATTGAGAGTTTATATGATGAGAAAGAAAATAAGTCTCAAAAACATGTTTTAGAAAATTATGAAAGAAATAAAATTTGGAATCAATTGATAAATAGTTATTTTTGATTTCTCAAAAGAAATTTTTTTCTTTTTCAAATAATAATATAATTTAAATTTAGAAGATAAAAATGAATTAAAAATAATATAAATTTTTAAATTAATTTTTTATTATTATGGTAAAAAAATTTTATCATTACTAAAAATTATATTTTCTTTCTTTCTAAAATAAAAAATAAATAATTCCTAAAAACAATACTTTCTTCCTTTAAAAAAGAATGTTTTTGCTATGAAAGCTCAATAAAAGGAATTCTTATCGTTTAAAATATTTTTCTTATCAATAAAATATGTAAAAAACCTTTATATTTTCAGCCATTTTTTTTCAATACTTCATTCATTCACTAAATTCTAAAAACTAAATGATAAAATGAATGATTCTCAAGTGAATTAATCGCCTTTAAGAAGCATTGAATTAGAGAAATTATTGAATTATGGAGTTTAAATGAATTGGACAATGCCATTGTTTTTGTTTTTTATAATTATAATTTTTCTATGAAAACGTTTGGAAAAAAGTATTTTATTATTAAAAAAAAATTTAATTAAGGTTTAGTGTTATAATTTAAAGAAAAACATTATCTTCCATCTAATCGTCAAAAAATCGCTTGAATTTTTTAATTAAATTATAAATTACGATATATAGCAGAGAAAGAAAAAATTAATCAAATCAATAATGCATAAGTCAAAATTAAAATCTTTCTCCTACAAAGACATTAAAATATTCAAAAAACGCAACAAAAAAAACCAAGCCATCTTAGAAAAAGCAAATGATGATTGCATTCTTCAGAGACTTTCACCAATTAGGTTTATTGATCCATTTCAATATCATCGAATTATTTCTGATATGATCATTATTGAGGACACAGACAAATTCGAAGAACAATATTTCAGTGCTTTAAAAGTAGTAATCTCTTTAAAGCATACTGTCACAGTAGATTTTTATGAGGAATTTACTTATGCAAGATTTCAAAACTCCAGCAATTATCCATATTCTTCAATAGATCTAGTGGTTTATAGGCTTCGAAGTCTTGGAGATCAAAAAGCTTTAAAAATGGCTGAAACAATTTCAGAATATAAAGAGCTTTGCCTTCTGATCAAAAACGCGAAAGCACATGGTTATAAAAAGGAAATTTTGAACTGTTTTGCTCCTAAATACGTCAAATTTTTAAAAGACTATTTTGTAGGGATGATGTCTTCTTCTGTCACTACAGAACAAATGAAAACTTATTTGAATGAAACCTTAGAAAAGAATAAAAGAAATCCAGTTTTCTTCATTTTTTATGATGAATATAAAGATTATATTGGGACTCAAATTCTCGGGATTGGAGTCAATAAGACAATGAAAAGGTTAATCGGTGGAAACGATTTTCAAATATTCGAAAAGGAAATTTGGTGCGTAGAAGGAAAAGGATATTGCGAATATATCACTAACATCCTGAATGAATATCTTGTTTACAGAGGAGTTTTCTATCAAACACTTTTTATCAACACAAAATTTGGGTATATTAAAATTACTTTTGAAGTGAAAACGCTATTTGTGGTGGTGAACAATGAAAAGAGAGTTTTTACCTCATGTGTTGCGAAAGAAATAGATTCTGGAAAAAATGTTCCTCTCTCATTAATTGAGAATTTATATGACGAGAAAGATAATGAGAAAGATTCAGAAAAAGAGAAGAAGAATGAGAAAGAAGATTTGATAAGTGACAAGGATCTAGCTGATTGTGAAAGAAATAAAATCTGGAATAAATTGATAGATTGTTATTTTGACTTCTCGAAAAAAAATTAGAATCCTCTTTCAAATTAATTAATTTCAAAAAAATAAATGAATAAAATTGTTTTATTTTTGTTATTAGGTTTAAAATTTAGGATTTTTAATTAAAAAAAACTAAAATTATTTAATATCTCTTTATTTAATAATGTCTTCGTTTAAGAATGCAATCCCCAAAAGAAAATATAAAGAGCGAAGCCAGCTCAAAAGTAGAGAATCACTGGGCTTTTTGGAGAAAAAACAAGATTACAAAAGAAGAGCAATCAATTATCATCAAAAGCAGGACAAATTAGATAAATTAAAATTGAAAGCCAGTTTGAAAAATCCAGAGGAGTTTTACTTCAAAATGATCAATTCTAAAACCCAAGTTCATTGAATTTATAATCAAACATCATATATTTCTTTAAGGATGGACAACATGTGGAAATAAGCGATGATGAGGACATTAATCCAAAGGAATATAGAAAATTGCTAAAAACACAAAATGCCTCAATGTTCAAATTGCAAAATTATCGGGATTCTAATGTGTTTTTATATAAATTAAGAAATTAAAATAGAAATTTTTTATTTAGAAATTGGAAGAATTGAAAGGAAATTTACATTTGATTGACGCACCGAGACAAAACACAAAAACTTTGTTTTTTGAACAAGAAGGGGATTTAGAAAAATATGAGACATCTTTACAAAAGGAAGAAAATCATCAAAGAAATTACAATTATGATAAAGAAAGATTGGAAACCATGAATGTTTTTCATAATTTTATTGATCAGAATGAGAGATTTTATTTATAAAGCTAGCCGAAGACATTGATTTAAAGAGGATTTCCCAAAAAATGAAAGATTCTTATAAGAAACTTTCTGAAAAAATGGAAAATAAAAAAAAAATGGAGGATCTTTTTTTGAAACTTGACTATGAAAAAAATCTTTTGGTTTATTTTTCCCGAAAAAATTCACAAATAATAAAAAAATTTTAGAACAAAGAAAAAAAGAAACTAAAAAAATACAAAACAGGGAAAATTTACAAATTTTTCAAGGAGAGAAAAAGATGAAAAATTAATTTTATTCATTGAATTTTGGAAAAAATAAGTTTTTATTAGATAAACAAAAAATAAATAAATATTAAAAAAAGTTTGATTGCTTTCTGCAAAAATGCAAACCATTTAATTTTATAATGTTATTTGCTAAAAAAACATAATTAAAAAGTTTTCAAAAAATTTATAAAATTAATATCCAAAAAAATGTTAAAAAAACTTTTAAGCTTATTTCTTGTTAAAACTGCAAAACCATTTAATTTTTATAACGTCTTTGGAATAAAAACAACTCGAAATCAATTAAATAAGCAAATAAACCAAAAAGAATTAAATAGGCGAAAATATGAGCAAGAAAAAAAAATATTGAGTGTTATCAATATGGGTAGAGATAAAATGGATCGATTAAAGAGTTTAAAGACAATAGATTTTGATTCTAAATCAGAAAATCATGTAAAATTATATGAATTTTAACATAAATTAATGCTCAATTTTATTTATAAAAAGAGACAAAGACAAGATGAAGCAAAAGAATCTGAAATAGGATATGACCCAGAAACGAATACACATTACAATAAAGGGTTATTTTCTGAAGAAGGAATCAAAGAAGAGGTGTCATCTAATAAAAGCAAATATAATGAGGAGAATGATGATAACTTGGAAACTAAACGACCAAAAGAAAAGAAAAAAAATAAACAAAAAAATCAAATTACTCTCTCAGAAGATAAAATTAGACCTTTTGAACATGATGCAACCGATGACTTCTCAAAAAAACCTGAAGAAAATTTAGAATACTATAAGGAAAAAGATAATAATGAAGTTTTGAAAACGGATTTGAATGATTTTTTTGGAAGAATTCTTCAGAAGAAGCAAATGATAAATGCTGCGAAAAGATTTTCTCAACAAAATCTGCTCTATTTATTGAATAAAGACAATTTTTTCAACTCGCCGAAAAACGCAGAAAAATTCAATTTTATTTTAACGATAATTCGAAAACAGAAACCTTTGAGCTTTTACGAAAGGCCAGAAATTTTAAGAACATTGGATTTTATCAATGATAATTTGAAAAATTTATCACCAGAAAATGTTTCAGAATATTGTGTTAATTTATCGAAAATGGGCATTGATAAAATGGAATATTACAAGAATTTAGAGGATTATATTTTGAGCCATTCTTATAAATTTAATATTCGAGCTTTGGCCAATATTACTCATAGCTTTATATTCATTTCAAAAAAACAAAATGTTCTCACAGATTTCCAGCATATGTTTCAAGAATTAGAAACAATTATAGCTCTTAAAATTAAACAGATGGATATTTCGGAAATTGACACAAAAAGCATTAATCAAATTATGATTGCTTATTCAAAAACCCAGAATTTTTCAAAGGAATTTCTTTATTTTTTAGAGCAAATCTGCTTGGAAATCTTCGATAGGTTCAATCCTCAAGAAATTTCAAATATTTTATACAGTTTTTCCAGAAATAAATATGAATGTAATACACTTTTGGATAAATTAGGTTAATTTTATTTAGAATATAAATTGAAAATTTATTTATATTATTGATTAGAGACACATTTCAAAAGGAAGCAGAATATAGATAAATACAAAATAAAAGAAATTGCATTATGTCTAGAGGTTTTCGCAAATTATAAGAGAATAGATCAAGAAATATTGTTGATCATGAAGAAAATCTTAAAGGCAAGAGCTGATTATTTCAATATTCAAGATTTTGCAGTTTTCGTTCAATATTTCTTTTTATATGATGCGATTGATGATGATATAAAGAAAATAATTCCTGATATGTTCAAAGAACTTTATACTAACATAGATCAAAATTGCTTTGCGAAATTAACGAGCAATTTCGCTCAAAATATCAATGAAAATAAACTAAGCAAAAGATTCTTGAAATATTGGAGTAAAAGTTTAAAATTCCTGATAAAATCGAAAAAGATCAGGGGAAGATATCTCGATCAACTACGACAAGAAGCCAAAAAAATTCAAGACAAAACTTTAAAAGAGAAAATATTGAATGAATTGAGAGATTACAAACCATTTTAATAAAATATAAATGAAATTTAAATTTAAATTAATTTTTTTTTATTTAAATTTTTAAAAAAATGAATACATTTGACAGAAATCGCTTATGAAAGATAATTTTACTGTAATTTAATTTTAAAATTTATGAGAACTTTTAGTTTACAGATTCAGTCTATTAATTAATCAAAAAATTTGTTTTTATTTTCAAATTGTTTGATAAAATTTCTATACAATTGGTAAAAAAGGTGATTTCTAGGATCTTCAACGTTAATTGAAATAGAAGAATTCACCAAAAATTTAGAATAATTTAATTACAATCGTTGAGAATAATAAAATATTTGAATCTATGTTGACTAAAATTTAGAAATTCATGTATTTTTTTTGAGATATAATTTCTTCTTTTAATTTTAAAGCTCAGAACCGAAATAAAGCCCAATCAACTCCTTCCATTTTTCATCTTTTTCTATCGTTTTTTTTGGTTTCGTAAACAAAATATTATTTATGTGGACAGTATTTTCGAGTTCTAAAGTTTTCAAACTTTGATAGATCTCTTCCAATTGTCCATCGTGTTTGAAGGAAAATAAAATGGCTATGTTTTTTCCATTTTTTTCACAGTTTAAATAGAATTTTCTTAACTCAAAAATCATTCTTCTCATGCCAATTTTAGTTTTGACAAAAAACGCACCATTTTCAAGTTGATCACAAGCGTACATTTTTTTTATTGTTGAGGTGATTACACTAAAATATTCCCTTGTATCAAGACAAAGAAAATCATCATCTATAATATTTAGATCATCACAAGGAATGATTCTCTTCATGCTATTGTTCATAATGAAATTCTTCAATTGCAGACCCACATAAGGTTTATATTCACTGAAAATCATACAAAAATTTGGTGTATTACTGTTTTCTTCTTGAAAATTTTCAAAATATTTCCACCAATCTTCTTCATTCATAGTATTCTTTAAAATGTAAGAGAAATAATTCTTGAGATATATCACAGTTTTTGCATCTAAATTATCCAAAAGTGCTTTAAAATTTCCAAAGTTTTTTTTGGCTTGAAGGATCAAAGCAAAAGTTTCTTCATATTCTTTTAAAGAACAAGCCAAAGTATATGCTTCATTATTACCAAGACTATTGAGTCTGGAAATCAAAAGTTGAACTGGGGAAAGAGGGTAATTTCCAGGATCTTCAAAATTAATCGAGATAAAGTTTTTATGATGGTCAATTGATACAATATGCTTCAAATTCACTAAAGAATGTATTGGCGAGATATATATTTGATTCTTTAACTGGAAATCATCAAAAATTATCAAATCAGACATGGTTCTATGAAAAGGAAAAGGATTCAGAAGTTTTGGAGGAGAATTTGTTTCATTTTGATTTTTTTCTTTTATTTTTTTGACTTGGCGATTTTTTGTTTGAAGGTTTTTTTTTTCGTTTTTGCACTTTTTTATTTTTTTTAAGGTGAAAAAAGGTTCCTTGTTTTTTTTTCCTTTCATTTTGAGTTTATAACGTTATTAAATGTTATAACAAAAAGAAGGGATATTTATTGAGATGAAGATATAGCATTATTTCTTAAAAATATTTTTTTTTATATTTTCTTTATATAAAAACAATATCATTAAAAGAGCCAAAAAAATCAGCTTTTATGTATTTGAAACTATTGATCTTAAGAATTCTCTGAGGTTTTTTAACTTGCTGGCTGTGTTTAATGGAATCATCATCAATAATGATCGGGTTTTCAAAATCTTAATTTTTTTTAATTTATTCAAAATGTATTTTCTAAAAAAATAAAAAGAACGTCATTGATGAGTTTTTCCATTAATGGCAACCACAAAATAAAATAAATGACAAATAAAACGAGATTGAAGCAAATAAAAAGAGCTAGTTTTTGAGTGATCACATTGTTGAAATCGTCGTTTATAGCAGCATAAAAATTATCATTTAAATTTCTGAAAGTATTTTTTATATATATCCTTTGCATGATTTCTAAAAAAATTTGGAAAATAAAAATTCAATTAAAAAATATGGTGTCAGATTAAAATTATGAATTAAAATTTTTTAATCAAAACAATAGCAAAAAGGAAATTAAAAAATATAAAGTGTCATATTAAAATATTTCCAAACTTTAAATTCAAAATCAAAATTAAAAATTTTTAATCAAAATACTCAAATTAAAAAATCCCAATAACAAAAATAATAAAAAATAAAAAAAAAAAAAATATTATTCGAAAAATTAACCTGTTTCTTGTGCTTGTTTGATACTCAAAATATTTATATAATTATTGAGTTGATCTTCAGAAAATAATTTTTGAAATGGTATTGAAATGGTTTCTTCAAATTGCATATTTGGATTCTTGGAATATTTTTGAAAAGTGGATAAAAAAACTCTCATGTTTTCGAAATGTCTTGTCAATGCGACTGCCATTCCCTATCATAATTATAATAATGGTTAACCACAAATGCTACTTGTGAAACTGAACTATCTGCAAAATTTTCGCATTCGGTTTGAGAAATAATTTTTAGTACAAAAAGAACAGAACAGGGATTGAGCATCATTATTTGATTGAAAGCATTCACATATTTTGAATTTAATATTAGAACATTAACCAAATGCTCCTACATACAAATATTAATTTATTAATAAAGAAATCTTAATTTTATCGTAAACAAATAAAAGAATCATTGTTTTATAAAAGAAAAAATTGAAAATTTAAATTATTTAAACCCATAAAAATGATTTTAAATTTTTAGACCTGATGTATAGTGCTATCAAGATCATAAATTTCAATAATATTATTCAATGAAACTGCAAGGGGTGTTGAGTTTAAAACTGAGAAATTTTGATCTAATAACAGCTCTCTTTTAAAAAAGTATTAAAATTTCTCTATTAAGAAAATAAGAAAACCTTTCCACATTATTGACAAATGAATAAAATGATTCCGCGACACTGGTTGCATTAATTTCTTTAATCATTGTATTTAAATTGCTTAAAAACTGTGTGGATGAAAAATAACTAAAGGCAAAATAAGCTTCTAGAATCATTCCTCCTATGATCATAATAATAAAGAATCTCCTTTGTCCTTTTCCACTATGTTTAAACTTTTTTCTTTTTTTCTTTAGTCCAAACTCTTCCTTTTTTTCTTTTTCCTTCACAACTTTAGTAAAAACTTCATCGATTTCACTTAATAAATCATCATCATCGCCAATTTGAAGATTTGAAATAAAGGTCTCACATTTTGTAAATAAAAGCTTAACAGCTTTTTCAGGAATATCCAAGAATAAACTTAAAACATTTTCTTTGGTTTTATTCACATTGATTATAACTGGGATCAAGATTAATAAAGCCAAAAAAATTGAAATAGCACTTATAATAAGAAAGATAAGAAATACAGTTTTCTTAAGAGTGGTTCTATCATTCAAAGCTTTCACATAATAATGAGATGCCAACTTCAAATGTGAATAATAATCATTGAAAAGGTTGCTTGTCACAAAATAAACATCTGATTGACTACTTATAAGTTCTGTAAGATTTTTGTTTTTAATATTGAGGGCTTTAGAAATTATTTGTTGAGTCGCGTCATTTAAGTCGAAAAATTGGTAATTTTCCGGAGAAAAAAAAATCTTTATGATTTTTTTGTTGTTTAAATCACTTTGCTCTGCTGATAATTCCAAAGAGTTCAATTGAATATCATTATGAAGCTGCTGCACTTCAATTAAATTATCCTCAATGCTTTTTCTCAAAGAGTTTTCTTGCAGAAAAGTACTATTAAATACAAAACCTTGATTCAAAAGTGACAAATCTCTAATATTCGACAATAATGAGTGCATATCCGCAACTCTTAGATTTGATAATTTAACTAAATTCACATTATTGACAGTTTCCTAAAAAAATCTTATAATATTTCTAATTTTTTTAAATTACATTAAACTGTTGATATGTGACAAAATAATCAGAAAAAGCGATTGCCATTAAAGCCAATAATAACACATTTGCACCATATTTTAAATTTCTAATCACAGATGGAATCGATTGATTATTAATGATTTGATTCAATGCTTTTCTTGATTTAAAGGTATTATCCAAATCAACTTCTTCTGAATCTACCTCTTCCCGAGGATCTTTTTGTAAAAATAAACTTGTTTGCTTATTTTCACTTTCCAAATCATCTTCTTCATTTTCATCAATTTTAAATTCTTCAGGCTCTCCCACTTTATTGTTAAAAAGTCTTAAAAGTCTTATTCCTTCTGCCAAATCTTTCTCCTCATTATCAAAAACCATATCTATTTCCTCTGAATTTTTTGTAAATTTAGAATTTCTTTTTTTTTCTGAAATAATCATCTCAGTTCTATCAGCTAA
>JFJP01038075.1_pt1 | contig 19839 bp, 18 predicted proteins | sample 431651 | NCBI WGS metagenome assembly JFJP01 (sample SAMN02602958, study PRJNA72255) | Microbial mat metagenome, whole genome shotgun sequencing project. | biome: fresh water; feature: sink hole; material: water; isolation source: purple microbial (photo- and chemosynthetic) mats found in...
TTCGTTCGTATATGGGAGACAACCTTGCATTGACAAAACAGTACAACAGTCAGTTTTCTATCGGGTTTGTCAAGTTCACACAAACTGTGACAAAGGGAGATCACGCTAAGTTGATTACCCAAACAGATGTTCCAAAGAAAGGTCTTATGTTAGCAGTAGGAGACGAATCCTTGTACATTCCTGCAGTGCTTACTGGTGTGGCTGGTGCTGATGGAGTGTCTGATATTCGCACTTTCATCGATGCAATCGATTCATTATTGGGCGACGTTGCCCCATTTGTTGAAGGAGCAGAAGTGTTATGACATCATTTGTAATAAGCAACAGACAGGATGCTATCGCATTGCACCTGGAAAACGGGGGCAGTTTCATGCTGCCTTTATCGTATGTGGTAGCAGATACTAGAACGATGATTGGGAATAGCGCAGTAGGATGTGACCAGCGTGACAAGGTAGATTTGGTCATATACGAACGAATACTCGGTAAAGAGGTGGGGATTGGGTTCGACGTGTTGATCACTGGATGTGGTGCTGCTGCGATGTACGACAAGATGGTACGGATGGTTGGGGATGTTGTGTATGAAATGTCCACAAATATTCCAATCGGTCGTGAGAATGATGTCGGATATGCAGAGTATTCGTTATACAAGGCAATACTTGAGGCTTTTGAGAAGGAGATGGGCGAGATAAACATGTCTGTTATGACGAACACCAAGTATCTTGCCGCACTCGACTACCAGGTAGCTGTTACATTTGGTGGGTATATGCTACTACTCACCCAAAATGGGTTGGTCGATCTCAAAAAGCCGCACTCAATTGCGTTTTCGATGAAACATCCAACCATGTTTTTCGGAGGAGGCGCAAGAGTGCATACAAAAGCGGCGTGGAATGCTTGCAATCGGTTTATGTCTAATCCACGTTATGAGCCGCCTGCACCAATTACAGTTCCGTCTATGGATCACGGCGTGATTACTGGAGCACTTGGGGCGCATATTACAGATGTATATGTGGACATGTTCAAGGTTATGGCGTTTTCTATCTTTGACGCAGAACCTGAAGTAGTTGGACCAGTCATGTCGTATTACATCTCAGTTGGATTACCTGAACCCAACACATCTATGGTGGTGTGGGGTAGAACAGATGGGAAACCCAGCTGGTAAACTAAGTTAGTTTGATAGCCATGACAATGGACTGTTGTGGCTATTTCAATTTGGATTTTCATACGAGGTACGCATGCATCGGTTCGAGTTCAACAAGATACCACTACTGTCGCCCATAAGTAAAAGCGACACCAACAGATTCAGCGGTCTTGAGTACATTAGGCTCGGAAGTATTCGATACCAGACCAATATGCTTAAGTGGGCGGCAAAAACAATCAGTGAGTTTTTGCGAGGAACGTTACCACCAAAGACTATTTTCTATACAGCAGATGATAAACTGCGGGAACATAACCTGAAAGCTCTTCTGCAATATTACGCCCCTAAAGGCATACACATCAATGGTCCAAATAAAAACATAATCACAATAGTTAGCGGAAAACGCAGGGCTGAAATTGTCTTAGTTCACAACACACAGGGGGTATTGGGCAATGACATCGTATATCATAAGCTCGAAGTTACCTCTGACTGAGGATGACATCGTTAAATTGGACTTGGGGTTGGGCAATTGTCCTGCGATAACTTGTCTAGGGATTGATGTTAGGTTTGCATCACATCTTGACACACACCCATTCCACTCATGTTTGGCGGAGGTACTTTCTGAAACTACCTCGTCGTTGAGATTCACAGACGTAAATGGCGAGCAACTAGCCAAGGCGTTCGGGAAGTATGTATCACTGCCAGATAATGAAGAAGTTGTTTGGGATAGTAAAGAGATGGAAGAAATGGTGAGGTTGGTGAATGCAATTATTAGGGCTAACTGGAAGGTGAACCCGTTACGGCATATCTATTACATTTACATGTGAGGAACTTATGGAAACACAACCAGAAGACAGCACCACGAAGTCAAAAATGAAGTTTGAAATAATCAACACCATGAGCATTCCAACCGACTCTATGATTGCTCTTGCTGCACGGGTGTCTCATGGCGGCGGCTCTGCGGTCAGAACTGATCGTAAATTAGTTGAGGCGTTACGTGAGGGAGAACATTTTTCCCCGTTCTCGCATATCAATTTGACGATATTTGTTGACTTCAGATCAGATTGGCATAAGAGTGATCCAGTGTTGGCTGCTGTTGGAAAATACCTGTTGGGAGGACTGCATACCTTACGTGGTGGGGATGATTTGTATGAATCGCCGTTCCTGTTATTAAGAAATGCTAATGGAGGTAATGTTGGATTAATGCGCATTTCACTAATCCATTTATTAAATCTTCTATACCATACCACGTTCGATAGTATGTACACCGTGAGTGATGGCAGTGTTGTTCCTCATGGATACACCAACTTTCCATCAACACCAATTTCAGTGTTGGGGGACATCAATGACGAAAGATTTGCTGTGTGGTATATTCCAAGACTCATCGCCAAAAAAGTCCTCGATGGAAATGGTGAAGAAGCGTTAGTCCACAAAGAGTCGGCGATCTATGAGGAACTCAGTGGGTATACCAAAGAGTTAGACGCTGAAACGTTTGGGTACGATTATGAGATGGCTAAAAGACTGAATAAGTGCAACAGGGCGTATTTTGGTAAAGGCAGACAGAGTACATCAAAGATGACAATTTGGGCATCAGATGGAACCGCCCCAGCCGTACTGTTCCCAACTGATTACGACTCATTGGGTTTCCTCAACCTATCCATTTTGGATCGAATGCATACTGTGACATTTAAGGTGGACAACATGCCACTTTATATAGCAAACCAGTTCCTGAGACATCGGAGAGATGTGTGTGTAAGTCAGATGTCTGGTCGATATTCAAGTTTTGGGATGTTTGTTGGAGAAGAGAATGGGGAAGGGCTGTTGGATACTTGGTTGGACATGGATGCGTGGCGGGTTACTGCTCGAAAGGCGGATGCTCGTACAGCCAAATTGTTTGACTGGTCAGAAGATGGTGCTGCGGAGGCTCGTCAAGCAATCAGGTATGGATTGGACGTAGCGTTACGGAACGCCATTTTGTTAGAAGAGAAGTACGGTGTAGCCAAAGAATGTGTGAGAGAGGTGTTACCAATAGGTGCACACACCAAGATGGTGATAACGATGTCTATGGAAGCTGTATTGAGGGTTATTAAATTGCGTGGTGACGGCATGGCTCAAAAAGAGTGGGGGGCATTTGTCAGCTTTCTGATAGGTGTTCATTCCGCATACGAAGAACAAATCTACGGCTCATACGGAGAATAATCAATGATTGCTAAAGTGAAGGGCACGAGCGCAGTTCAGGCATTATTAGCAAGCGACAGTAACGACATTTCAACAGAAGATGCCGCAAATATTTTAGATATGCTGAAGGAAGAGGTGGATGCCGAGGATGGTGACGAGGGTATGATCAGGGCAGCGGTCACAGGGAATGTCAGCGGTTCGTTAAACGGGTACTCAAACCAAGCGTCGATAGGGAGTTCGTCTATAAAGGTGTCTGCAGCTTCCCCATCACACACCTTCTCATTTTCACCGCTGTTAGACGTGTATGGTGTGATACCATCTCCGGGCAGATGGTTCGTACTTCATGGGCAGAGAGGGACTGGAAAGACTGCGGCATGCGTAGAGATGGCTCGAATGCTGATATTCCAAAACTACCTGTTTCCAGACATTGATCATAGAGCAGTGTACTTTGACACAGAGGGAGGGTTGGACACTAACAGAACATCAGCCCTAACCTCTCCTTCAGCACTATACCCATTGCGACCTGGCGATTTTAACAAATATACAAAGGTGTATTCTCCATACACTTGTCAAGGAAGCCACAAACTTTCAGTGATTCAAGCGAAGATACTTGAGGAGTTGGGGGCAACATCTGAAGAGGTGAAGGACATTGAGGAAAGTGGAGTTGATGACGATGGGGATCCACGTGACAAACCAAAGACCATAGCGGCGTTGATCGCAATGGTGAAACGGGTTGTGAAAAAACACAAGGGGAAAATACCACGAGTCATATTCACAATTGACTCGTTCGCAGGCATCCACGATGGGGACGATTTAGCAATGCTAGATAAGTCTGCTGCCTTCATATCAGCCAAGTACAAACTTATCGGCACGATGTTTAAACAACTCCAATATGTTCTATACGCAATGAATGCATCTGTCGTGCTGATCGATTGGGATATGACAAATGTCAACAAGGCAAACATCTATTCACCAGACACGACGCACGGTGGAGCATCTTCTACTAAGTTTATGGGCAACCACATTGTTGGGATGTCGTTCCGCAAATCAGACGACATTGTCAGAGTTGTGGATAAGGAAAAAGAGCTTGCTGGACGGATAGTGAGAATGGCGGTGGAGAAATCAAGAAACGCCAGAAATGTGGTACTGCCAACTCAGTACATGTTCAATGTTGGGTTCAGTAAAACTTTGACGTTCATGAACTACATCAATGTACATTGGGACACTGGGTATCGGGAATTGATCGTGGAGGCATTGCGTGAACCCATGAGTAAGTTCGGCGTAGATTTACCTACTATGGTTGGAGGTGTTAAGGGAGATTTCAAAAACAAACTTGTCAAAGCATTCATCCAAGCAGCAACAAATAATGCCAAAGCACTCTCTGCTGCAAGAGCTAGTGGTGGCGATGATTTGCCATACATGGTTTTAACACATGAGTTGTATTTGGAGATGTTGGGTGTGTTGGAGTATATTGCAGGTAATGTGGAAGCCGCTGTTTACACTGACGAGTTGTGCCTGTCGTAGATAAAATCAGTATCGAGACGATTGTCGGATTGTTTCGATACTGTAAACCTGTGCATTTTTATATAGAAAAGTTTGACTTACTGAACGTTATAAAATATAATTAACCTCTACCAATAGTGGTGACGGTAAACAGGGCTGCCGATTTAGCCTAGAAATATGAGAAATTATATGATTGTTGAAGAGATCACTGGGACTGAAGAAGTTACCGATAACAAATTATTCATGGATGATTTAGTGAAGAATGTGCAGAAGGCTGTACAAGAATCTGGTCTATTTCCTAAAGCTAAAATCTCCAAGAAGAAGGCTCTCAAGATTGTGGAAGCCCTTGACCCACACCACTTCATCCAGCTCACAGCCAAGAAACGTGAACTGGAACATCAGCCAACAGTGATGGACATGATTAGCCTGTCTATTCCAAAAGTGGGAAAGTATTGGTTCAAGGAACGTGTTGAGCCAGAGTTTGTGTGGTCGTTCCAACAGGGATGTCTTGTGCCAAACAAAAATTTCAACTTGGGAGGTGAGCCTATATTCCGCCCAGAATATTCGTGCCTGAGATCGCACCGTTTCCATGCTGATACAAAGCTGCCTCCAATTGAACTATGCAATGAAGAAGGAGAATAACAATGACACGACCAAATACAGAAGAAGTTAAAATCCCATACCAAGATTACTTAGACTATGTGGAAACTACATTGACCAGTATCATTGGACGATTCCCAGAAAAAGGGGATATTGAGGATGGATTGCGGAAAATCGCACTTGCTGCACAACCAGCAGTATTTTTACGTGAGAAGTTTGTAGAAACTGGGGGTAGTGTTGATACGATTTCATTGAGAGGCAAATGTAGTTTTGCAGTGAAAGAAGAATCTATTCCGTCAAAACACTTTGACATCAATTTGAAAACTGTAGTACCAACAGTCCCCCGCACACCAGCATTAAAATTGATGTATCATCCTGCCAAAGGTGTATTCTTCACCACAAACGGGCGTTGTTAGTAACAGAAAACAACAGTAGTTCAATCTAACCAACACCAGTCGACATACTGTCGGGTGGTGTTTAATTTTGGAGGTATCATGACAACATTAAATGAAGTTATTTTAAACGCAATCAAAGAAACTGTAGCATTAGCAATGCCAGTAAACGACAGTTTCGGGTACATCTTGGGAGCGATTGCAAAGGCTAGAGAGAAAGACGCAGGGTTGAAGTTGTCTGACGCACCGCTGGATGGTGTTGCGAAGAATATATTCCCTCCAGCAGGTGACGATGATTTTGTATTTGAAAAGTTTGAATTAGATGGTAGTGCGAAATGTCTGGAGCCGCTAGAAATAACGTTTGGGAGTGGGGATTCGTGGTACACGGGTGCAGTAGTTTATGGAGAACCCGGTACAGGGAAGACTACACTCACTGAACTGATTAAGTTGGCTATGGTTGGTGGCACGACTCCTAAAAAGGTGTCGGTGGAAGGAATGCCAAAAGGACCGTTCAAGAAGGTTACACTGAAAACAACGTGGGGAGTTAGTACAAACAAAACTCCGTTGTATGCGAAATTCGGCACTGCGTTTATTACTGAGGACATCGAGCTACAATCTCTCACCCGTGAAGCCCTGAAGAAACTGACGATAGCATCTGCAGATAAAGACTATTTGGACATCACTAAGACCCTCGCAGCATTGAAAACAAGCTGCTCAAAGATGTTGGCTGGATTTGAGGCGACTGAACGTGTGCGTGCTAAATTCGACGAGGCAATGGCAGTGAAAGCTGCTGAAAAATCTGCTGAAGCTGAAGCGGCAGAGACAAAACGCAAGCACCTGTACGACGTGATATGCAGCATCAATGCTTGCTCCAAAGCGGCTGGAGAAGCTGGTGCACATATTTCTACGGATGAAGTTGGCAGCTACGGCGTCCTGTTGTCAGCAAAAGTCGTATCACACCCAGATTGGTTGAATACAGTCACCAAACAAATCGAGACTGTTTTACAGGTTTTGTTAGGGGCTGAATTTGATAAAATTGAACTTCATGATGCCACAGACCGTGAAGACGATAAGGATATAGCCGTCGACTACCCATCTTTGGAGCATACGTTAGAGGACGGTGACGTGTACATGGTTGGATGGCACTATCAAGGATTTATAGATGCTGTTGTAGCACTTGGAGAACTTTTGAAATCTGTGTCTTGCGATACATCCACAAGCAGTGGAGAGGATGCAGTGTTACACAACCTACGTGTGCTGGATAGCTATTACGACACAGTGATGAATCGTAGTGCGTGGGGTGATGCCTCTGACAATTGTCCAGTATGCAAACAGCAACTGGACGACAGCTCCAAAGAGAAAGTGGATGATGCGTTCTCTAGGACTGCGATTGCCAAATCAAAGATAACAAAGACTATCGGAGAAATGGTGTCTTTACTCAAGATAGTGGCTAAATTTTTGAAGGTTGTGGCGGATAGAGGGGCTAATGCTGTTAGATACAGTGGGATGGTAATACAACGTCTTGACGTAACGCAGGATGTTTATGACGACACGTTCAGCATGGATGAGGACTCAATCAGAACAAGAGCAGACGTGCTGGTGATTCAGAATGTGTTGGAGTCCATCTCTGATGCAGTTGGGCGGAGGGTGAACAACGTGGTGTCTTCAATGGTGGATATTGTCAACGGGATACTTCGTGATGAGTTCCCAGACCTTCCGATGGTGCAACGTGGGATTGGTTTGATTAACACAATGATGGATGTGGATGAAGTGCCGACATACGGGATCATTATTTGCGATCCTTTTGGGAATAGAGTTCAGTCGTCGCAGATTTCAACAGGAGAAAGTGCTGTGATTAGAGCACTGCTCCAAATTGCGGCTGTGATCGCAGTTAGCGGGAAATCGTTCATTTGTATTGACGGGGCATTCAACCCTGTACCAGACAACTACGTGGTACAATTGGTGTCGTGCTTGGTGTATAAAATGAAGTTTAGAAATGTCATTGTGACAACCAACCGCACTTGGGTACGGGACACGTTATCACAGAAATTCAAGACACTTAGCCAAGTAAACTTACCACAATAGGGAGTAACCATGAAAGGTCCACTAACGGCTGCTGAAGCTGAGGAACGATACCTCAAAGAGTTTTTGAAGATTTCAACCACTGCAATCGGTAAAGAGTTTGATGCACTGACTGAACAGTTGTTGGAGGATGTAGCCACTGTCACACGCGATCCTACTGTTGTTGTCATAGGTTCACCAAAGTACAAGAAGATTATGGCACGATTCAAAAAGTCTGTAGCCCAGTCGTTAGTGGAACTGAAAGGCTCTGTCCTGGAGAACATGCTGGCTGTGTCGCAAGATACGTTGGAGTTGTACTCCAGCCGTGACATGGCTTCACCTTCTATTTCAACTAAGTCTTTGGCTGACAGAATCGTGGTGGCTGGGGACATGACTGCTGCAGTCGCCATATCTAAGTACAGTGGTATGCTGGCACAGGCAGCCTCGACTGCTTTGATTAAGGGGATAAATGCCGGGAAGTATTCTGTACTTCAAGAGTCTATGCGTCAGATGTTGATCCAAGAAGAACGGAGATGGAAGATGCTACAAGGGAATGTGACATCTGGCACAATGAACTACGTGGAAGGGCAGGTAGCCAACGCTAACCCAGAACTCATGGGGTGGCAGATTTTACATGCCACGTTTGAAAATACGTGCATAAGATGTGCGTCATTGAACGGGACAAGGTATAAAGCTGGAACTGGTCCATTTCTCCCAATTCATGGGCATTGTAGATGCTACTTCACATATGTAGCTGTCGAACCTAAAGGGAATAAAAAATCTCTCGAAAAGTCTTTTAACATCAAGTCTCCAACTATCAGAAAGATGTTTGGTGCAAAGACTTTAAAACTCCTAGATTCTGGCAAAGTGTCAATTTCAGATATTCTGAAACCGATACTGAACAGTGAGGGGAGAATCGTCGACGTGAAGGTTGCAACACTTAGGGAGCTGCTATCGAAATGAGCAACCAAAAGATTCAACTCGGAAAACTCCGCAAGTCAATAACAAATGTGAAACTTCGTGCAGCCAAGGCTGCATATGACATGGCATTAAAAGTAGCCCAAGACATAGTCGACAACATGCCAGTCGACACAGGTAGAGCGCAAAGTTCAGTTAGGGTTTCGATTGGTAGAGCAAAATACGATAACGGACTAGATTTCAGTCGCAAAGTACATGCCGACAGTTTCAAAGCACCAAAGGATGGAAAGTTCAGGGTGTATATCACCGTAGGGGTTGAGTATGCGTCAATGTTAGAATACGGATTGTACTCAAACCCAGGTCAGCCACATTACAGTGGGAAGAAGATAGGGATAGTTTTGAGACCTGCTGGCACAGGCTGGATGGTAATACGAACAACGCCACAAGGGTTCAGTAACAGAGCTCCTCGTGGGATTTTAAATTTCTATATGGATGGATTGTAATGACAACGCATTTTGAAGCACCAGCTAATTTATTCAACTTCAATGGTCCACACAACAAGAACGGGACAGCACCACACAAAGCGTTTTTTGGAACAGGATACGACCCAAAGATTATTGTACCAGTGCGGTTTCCTCAGTGGATTGACCTGCGACAACAGCAACTGGCAAATCATTGGATTCCCGAAGAAGTGCAAATGGATGTGGACAGAGGTGAGTTGAGCCGGTTGGATGAAGAGACGTTCAGAGCCTACAAGTTGATGTTGTCGTATTTGAATGCGTCGGACATGGGGGTGCCTGGCTATCTCTGCCAAGTAACTTCGTCTGTCGTAACTTCTGGCGAATTGATTATGTTTTTCCTTCGACAAAGCGAAGAGGAAGCCATCCATGTCCAGTCATACCGCTGGATGTTGGAACATTTCCCAGCCTCTGTCGAAGAGCAAACTGAGATGTTGATGTTGGCTAACAAAATTCAATCGTTTATCGATATGTTGAACTGGAACATCGGACATTTGCGAACATTGAAACCAATGATTGATGCATGGTGCGCCGAAGAATCAGAGTCATCATTTTCAGCAGGTATCAAAGAGTCTGCGGTTAAAGAGTTGTACACCGCAATGGCATCTTTCTTAATGTTTGAGTATGTGTTCTTCCCAGCAGGATTCACAATATTCTTTGCTATCAGATCACTCGGTGGTAAGTTGGCTGGAACAGATGCAATCTTCCGCTACATTATGCGTGACGAGTTCATCCATGCCAGAAACACAATCCTATGCATGCAACAGTTGGTAGAAGAAAACCCAACAATCCTCACAAAGACATTCACCAAGGAAACTGTCAAATGTATTGGTGAAGAAGCGTATGCTCTCCAAGCGTGTGTTGCTGATGATTTATTTGAAGGCAGTGTGTTGGGTGGGAAATTCACAAGAGAAGAATATTTGTCCCATGTACAGTTCTTGATCCAGAAAGCAAAGGCTGAAGTGTTGGGCGATGTTAGCAAGATTATCAAACCATCATCTATCATGTCTGGGTGGTTGCGTACCTACTATGCAACTGCTCTGGAAACCAATTTCTTTGAAGTGAAATCAAACGCATACAACAATGCTCCAGTTGTGTTTTCATCTAACAAACCGCCTGCTCGCAAACGTAACATCGGGTTCACATCATGACACCAGGAAGTGCCAAGAACAAGGGGAGAAGATTACAGAAGTATGTATGTAAATTGATCATCGATACATTTCCACAATTGACCGAGAATGATGTCAGGTCAGCTTCCTCTGGACAGACTGGAGTAGATGTCCAGTTATCAGAGGCTGCACTGGAGGTATTTCCATTTGCGGTAGAATGTAAGAATGTTGAAACTGTCACAATCCCCAAATTCTGGAGACAGACATCACAGAACTCATCGGACCTCATACCATTACTTGTTGTGAAAAGTAATGGGAAGAATCCAGTGTGTATATTGGGATTTGAGGACTTCTGCGACATCTTCGATACATCTTCAGTAGTGTTTCAAGTACGAAACTCTATATCCGATGTTATAATCGAAGACTACATACACAAAGACAACTTAACGACGGCGGTGGTTTTAAAGAAATCATTGCTTGTAATGACTTCACTAAATGGATTTTTCGGGAGGATACGAAATGTCAACCAACAAAACTTGCGAAAATTGCGGCGCATACTCTAAGACATACGGGGAGTGTCGCAGATTCCTTGTGGAGGGTACAACTTCACGCCAAGTACGAGGAAAAGTTCTCGGCAACCACACGTGCGACTCATGGGGACAGTCTCAGGGCAACACTTTTATTACTAATATTGCCTCGGCATGCACTATGGCTAGTAATGTTCTATTCACAAAAATCAAAAAATCCAAAAATTACAGGATATACAATGAACACGAAGCTGGGGAATAAATGGGTAGATATGCAAGGGAATCCTTATTATCGGTTAAGTGACGAACACGGAGACATGTTTTTAGATGTACTGTGCAACAGCCCAAACTGGTATGAAATAGTGCCCGATTTTTGTAGATCACACGTGCTTTCTTACTTGGTGCGGTTAGGTAGAAAAACTCCAGAAGTTTCCAACGACTACCGCAAGATTAACGTGTATATGTACACGTTGTTGCGGAAGGTCATGGACACTGTTCTGGTACTCTCTCCATCAGGTGATTATGTGGACGAGTCGGCAACATTGGCGAGATGTAAAGCCATTGTGGCGAAACAGGGAGTAAGATCGTTTGGAAGTAACTTGCCGTTCATAACGGGGTCTCCATGTAAACTGACTAACATTAACCATGAACACACTGCTGCGTTTATCTCGACTCTTTTGGGTGGTGGGAATGTTTTTGTGTGGTTGGCTGCGTATTTGACGTGGCTGAACCGTCTTCATATCGACCACCACACGGATGTTGAATTGTCCAATTTCAGAGACACCTTCCTGAAATGTACAGAGATTGTTGAGTTACCATACATTCTGAATAAAGGGATGGGGATATCGATGGGGGCTCACGACATGCTAAATCTATCAGCATGTTGGTATCACAAGAGATGTAGTGCTGGACCGCACACCACGTTGACTGCGATCCAGAACATGAAGCTAAGTAAGTTGATGCAAACACCCTACATGCCACCAGAACATATGGTCTACGATCTGGGGAATTTTATGATTGTTGACGATGTGTATTTGGCACATGAGGCATCGCAAACTCCAGTTGTAAGTTACAAGATTGTAGATGGAATGACAGACAAAGAGTATCAAGTGGATATGTGGTTGCGTCATGTAGAACGCAAAGAAAAATCTCATAACCTGTTTGACTTTATTAACAAGTTGGGAAGAGTAGTTGACAGTCAGTTGTTTTTCTATAAAATGAAATACTACACAGCATAACGCTGATTACTAACTGGTTGGATATTTCGTGAGGTAAATGTAGGCTATGACATCTACAGAAGCAAAGGTACGAGTAGGGGTGGTTGGTGTTTTTGATGCAACACAATTAACTAAGATTGCCGATGGTGGATATCCCAACGACACCATAGCTGACGATGACAAGGAAGTAGTGAAGGATGAAGTAGAGGTGGATTCAACTGGTGCTAAATTTGTGATGGACAATATAGTCCCGAACACAATCAAAGCAGCAGTTAGATTTTTGAACCACATGCACCCGATGTATGTCACCAGTATCGAAGCAGGAACTACTGATGAATCTGTACCACATCCTTTAGAAGAACCAAAAAATAATCCATTGGTACTTGCTGTGATGTCGCAGGGAAAGTTATCACAATTTGGGCAGGATCACGCCAAGGACATCAACACGTTTATGGTCAATTTGGAAGACGCTTTCGCAATGTGTTCCTACCCATTACATTTTTCTGTTGATGCAGAAAAGGGGGATTTCCTAACGTGTCCTGCAAGCGGTGGTTCGTTTGCTAAAGCAAATGTGACATCGAAGAATGTTGTTTTGGCATCGAGCTATAAAAACACCAGGGGCGAAACCATTGTAGTAAGAGAAAAACACAAGGTACACTCACTGGATTATGAACACGGGGACATGGCGAAATTTTCAATTCAAGCAACAGACCTGTATTCAGTACAGGTGTTGCCAGGGACATTAATGGGTTGCATAGTGTCAATCGGGGTTAGTGGTTTGGCTGCTGGAAACTACCGCCCCTCTCTAGCATTGTTGAAGGTAAGGGACGCAGTATCAGTTCCTAACTCAACACGGGTGGAGGTGGTTGGGGTTTTGTTAAAAAAGAAAAGATTAATAGACAGAGTGTACTGCGACAATCTTAAAGACACTCCAAACGAATGGTCGTCATCTGGTGAATGGGTCAATAAGATTGTTGAATGCGTCAAATAGGAGCTTCCTCTTCGTCAGCGTGTACTATTTCACCAAGTTCTTCTTCACTGAAAGTTTTTAACCCATCTAACATTAGTGTAAGGGCTTGTTTAGCTTGATCGTTTCCATCTTTTTGTCCAATTTTAACCCGTGTAGATTCTACCCGACACAACACGTTAGCGAGTTCCGCCATGACCGCAACCCTAGAGTCGGGTTTCTCTTCGGTTATAACTAGGTGCACTTTTCCACTTCCGGTAATTGTCTCATTAACTTGTAGAGATATGCCGGAAGTGTTGTCGATCAGGGCGTACCCATTCCCAGCTTTAGGTTTAGCTTTAGAATGTGTGAGTGTCATTGTTTCTATCTTTTTAGGCATGCTGTTTAAATCTTCTTGAACTGCAGCCTCATGGATAAATTGTCTAAATATTACCTCCGATACAACTTGCAATGGGGTACTGGATTGCAGAAGTCTTGTTATTTCATCTGAATCATCTTTATTCCTTAAGTATGACGGCAGCAACGACATGGTGGATCCCTTTATGAATTCTTTTTTTGTTGAAGTTAATGATGCCAATATTGGCTCAATCGAAGTTCGCACCCATCGCCAGATGTCCCAAACAGCACTTGAGAATGTTGTAAGGGAGATGCTTAGTTTCTATAACAGTTTCCGTCCAGATGACAGTTTAAAAGTCGTACCACCATTTCGTAGAAAAAAAGATAGTGTGAATGTTTACATTTTCGATAAACCATTTGGCGATCTATACACTGCAGCGATGGCATTAAAAGGAATCACTGGTGTGTGGGGGCACAAACCATTATCACTCACATCTATCCAAGAACAAGAAGCCATTGATATTTTATCAGACAAGGAATGTTGTGAAATTGTGATCTCCTGAACGGTGTTCGTTGACCTTGTGTCCATATTTGTCGTACACCATGTACCCCAGAGCATCTGATATGTGCGTCAACTCTTTTGAGTATTTTTTATTGAGCGCACCATCCTGATCTATTTGCACATTCTCCAAATCCTTGATTAGATACTTACAATTCTTTGATACAAACAATCTGCGAACACCCATGTGATTACACAACCTTGAGTTTAGAGTAATGACTCGGTTCTGCTCTCTTGGGTTAGCACCTCTTTGAGGCATGATAAGTTCTGTGTTTGGCATCTTGTGACGAATGACGTTCTCAATAATATCATAATCGTTACCCTCTGTCTGCGATGTATGACGGCTATACCCAGTTAGATCGCCGTGCACATTGATTTTAGACACACCATATTTGGAGTATTTGTCTGCAAAGGTTGCAGCCAGTTTCAACGTGTTTCCGTATTTAGGCAGAACAACCTCGTCTATGATGTACGTGTGATCGTCATCGAAAGTTTGCCCAACAACGCACACACTAGGCTCAACGTTGAAGTCGAAAGAGATGTCTAGTGGCACAACTGTGTTTAACATAGGGGGATCGTTGTAGATGTTGGATTCAGAAAAAGCGTGATACGCCAAATTACTACCAGCGATAAATTCTCCCTGATACTCTCTTCTGAATGTTTCTGGATCGAGCTCTCTTCTAGCTGCCGCTATTAAATCTGGCGGTAGTACAGAACTACTATGCCATGAATACGCAGCCCACACCTTCGGGTCTTCAGTTAGTGCATGCTCAAACAATCTCTTGTAGTGCATCCCTCCCCGTTCAGGAACTCCTAAGATGTCGACATATCCTCTAGTGTTTTCAAGTGCTGGACGGATGTTGTTGTCCCATGCTTCTGGTTTTAGGTTGCCAAACTCATCCACGATCCCACCAACGTAAGACTTGCCTTCAAATCTGAATGGTTTGTCGAGACCGAATAGTTTAACCACAGCACCATTCACCAATCGTATAACAAGTTCAGTTTCGTTAGGGCTGCCATTCAATATCACACTTGGGAATAGTGATTTTAATTTATCCCAATAGATCAATTTGACTTGTTCGTGTGTCGGGGCAATGACGAAGAACATTTTTTCGTGGTTATTTGGGGGAAGCATCATCATTCGCAGAACCAATCTTCTCGAAGCTATCTCAGATTTACCACTACGTCTTCCAGCATGTACGATGGTGAACCGTGCAGTGCTGTTAAAAAATCTTATTTGTATTCTGTGTGGATTGAATTTTATGGTGGGAGAAAATGATGGTACAGACAGCAATCTTTTATTGGGGAGTAATGGTTTTATCCAATACGGAGGGTCAATCTCCCAAACAGATTTTATTTTTGAACGAGGCTCTTGATTCATTGATCTTTGTTTCCAGTGTCTTAGAAATATTTTACAAATCAGAATAAGGTGTGATACGATAGACTTCCCACCCCAATTATCATAGTCCAAGGTTCGCCTTATGTCAAATGAAGAAAGAAGTGCAATAGTCGTCACAGCGGATACTTCACAGATTGATGAATTGTCCAGATCACTCACCGATTTGGAGTCAGCATCTAACGACAGTGCAGTTGCGGCAGACGCTTTAATTGCCAAACTGAAGAAGTTGAGCGAGGCATCTCGTGAAAATGCTAAGGCACAGGAAAAACAGATAACGTTTATCCAAGCACTGGAGAAAATGTCGTCTGGTAGCCCATTTGATAAAATGCTCAAGGGGGTGGACAAGCTGACAGCTATGATGGGTAAGACAAACGATCTACTTGGAAGGATGACCTCGTCCACAGATATGTTCAATAAAGCCACGTCCACAAACACCACTGTGGTTTCAGCGAACAAGAATGCTATCACACAGGCAACCACCGCACAGGCTTCTTACCAAACATCTGTCAAAAAGACATCGTCAGACGTTAATGGTATGGCATCTGCGATAGCCAATGCGTCTAGTGATATTGGGGCTGCTTCGTTGATCGTGGCTAAATCTGTTGTTAATTTTGACACATTCACCAACACTGTACAAACACTTAGTTTAGCATTGATTGCATCTTCTGCTGCGGCAAAGGCTAGTGGGACATCCACAGGGGCGGCTGTTACGGCTATGTCTGCTGGGATCAACTATGGGATGAACTTTGCGTATTTATCTGTGCTGAAATTCGTTGGGATACTTGGGATACTGGGGACTGCAATTATATCTGCTGCTGGGTATGCTATGACATTCGTCACCGCTTTTGCATCAATGGATGCGGCATCGTTCGTGACAATGCTCAAGTCTATAGCAATCGGATTGCGTGGAATAACTGCCTCCTCTGCAATTTCTTTCCTCACCTCATTACCAGGCATGTTCGCAAGAACTGCCACGTCTGCAAAATCTTTAGCAACAACCTCATTCCGTTCATTCATTGACGGCATTAAAGAAATACACGTAGAAGCCAAAAAATCTTCTAGTGGGTCTTCGTCTGAGTTCATGAAACTCATTGACACGATCACACTTCTTACTCGTGCGGCTGTAGGTTTTCACATTATTACAAGTGCCATTTCGACATTAAAGGAAATGGTGTGGAAGACTGGCGTTGAGTTTGAAGGTCTGATGATGAAGGTGCGAGCGATTGCATTCTCAGACATCGGAACTAGCGTAGAGGAAGTAACAAAAGCCCAAGGAGAGTTTACCAAACTCCAAACAGAAGCGAGAAATGTAGCTAAATCTACTATTGCTTCGGCATCAGACACTGCCAAGGTGCTCTATACATTTGCGTTAGCTGGTTACTCGGCTATGCGAATGGTGGCTGCATTAGGACCAGTTATTAAAGGGGCGATTGCTACTGCTACCGACTTTTCTTTAATGTCGACAACGTTTTCAGATTTGTTCAGCGCATTTGGTCTTGAAGCTGAACAGTCTGCTTGGTTCGTTGACGTGTTGGCTTATGCAGTAAATAAAGCCAATCAAGAAATACGAGATTTATACGAAGGTATGAAGTATGCCGCACCAGTCTTCCAGTCCTTGTTTGGACAGATGGATGGTGGTAAGGCGGCTGTTTACGACCTCACAACGTCAGTCATGTTGTTGGCTAACCAAGCCATCAAAGGCAGCATGGCTGGTACTGCGTTGCGGGCGATTGTTTTGAAATTAGTGTCACCCATGAAGATGGGTGCTAAAGTTGCCGAAGAACTTGGTGTAGCCTTCGAGGACATGCGGTTAGCCCAATTAGCAGACGAAGGATATGCTGCCTCTGTTGCTCTGAAAGAGCTTGGGGTGGATACACAAAATGCTGCTGGCAACATGTTGCCCTTCAGAGACATCCTGACACAACTTTCATCAGCATTGTTACCTACAGTGAAGTTGACAAACCTGTTGGTAGATGCCCAGGGCAGATATGTAAAACAGATTAAAGACTCAAAAGGCAAAGTGATCCGCACCAAGGTGTTGACCGAAGAAGAAGTCAGCACTGAAATGAAGTATGGTCAACAAAAGCAAATGGGTCAGACCATAGGTAATGCAAAAGCAGCCGCTTACTTGAGAAAGTTGGGCGGCATTGAATCCGCAACTGTGTTTACAATTTTGGTTAAGGAAAACCAACAGTTTGTAGATGCAAGTGGTAAGAAGTTGATGTCGTCTTTCGACAGACTGCGGGGTAATCTTAAGAACAAAGCCGACGGTACTGTAGATAAGATGTACAACGTTATGGTGCAATCGCTTGAAGCCAAGATGAAGTTGGTGAATTCACAGTACGAAGAAATCGGAATTTCTATCTACGAAGGGATAAAACCATTCTTCCACCTGTTGGTTGATCAATACAACAACTTCCTAGGGTTGGTGATAAGGGCACTTCAAGCAGTAGGCAAGTTCACGAGCATGTTGGCTGGTGCATTTGAGCCATTGTTGAATTGGGCATCTGCGATAGCAGCACCATTCATCCAACTGGTCAGTTTAATTGTCGCAATAACATCTGCGTTTGTTGTCTGGGCATCAGTGTCAGCCCTCATAGAGGTGGCACTGACTGGTATATCATTGGCAGTCACATACCTTGCTCCAGCTTTAGTTAATGTGGTGGTAGGTCTAGGATTAGTGTCTGGCGGGATGTTGACGTTGACAGGTGGGATATTGGCGGTTATCGCCGTGTTCCAGATTTTCAACAAAGACACGTTGGGCGGGTTGGTTCAAGCACTGAAAGCTGTGATGTACATGGCTGCCACAGCGATTTTCACATTCTCTGAAGCATTTATCAAATCGTTTTCATCCGCATCTTCTGCCGTAAGCGGTGTTGTAGATGTGTTTTATGAACTTTTGACTGCAATGGGTCTGCTTCCAGCAATCAATACGATTGTAGAAGCAATGAACTCTCTGTTCACAGAATCTGGTGAGGTCAGTGTTGGGTTTAAGAATGTTTTGGTAGATATTGGTTACTACTCTGGAATGGTTGGAGGGCTATTGGGTGGAGTTTTGGGTGTAGCGATCCAAGGATTGATCTTATTACTATCTCCAGCAATTACTTTAATCTCGATGTTTGGAAGCACGTTAGTCAATCTCAGATCGTTATTGAGCGGGATTCCCAGCGATGCTACAACGTTTGGCAAGTCCATCGATTCTACATTCGCTGGAATATATGCTGCGGCTTCGTGGGCATACACTGAGGTAGAGTCTGTTGTAAATAGAATCTACTCATTGTTCATGTCGCTGAAAGCTGATGTAGAGTTTATTTGGGGCAGTTTATCTTCCATAGATTTGTTCGATGCAGTTATCGAAAGCATCGGTGCTGTTGAGCAGGCATGGGATTCATTCGTAGGTGGGATGCAGGGAGCAGAAGTAGGCTCTATATCAGCAATGTTCGACAGCCTAGCTGCAGACTCTTCGTTTATTGTCGGCGTGTTGTTGGACGAGTTGGACAAAGCGTTTGGTCAAGTGGGTATTGCCCTCTACAACGTGTTTGATGCTCCTTTGAAGGCTGTGTATAAGTTCTTCAATGAGATATTCAGCCTGTTCAGACAATTCACAAGCATGATTGGGTTGACTGACATAGCACCTATCTTTGAATCGCAGAAAACTGCTGAAGTAAAATCAGGAACCACACAAGCAGTTACACAAAGTCCAGATGGTGCAGCACCTAAACAACAGTCCGCAATCTCCAGCTTCTATAAATCTGAAGATGTATTTGCCTCTGGCATTTCATTCGCCACAACATTTGCTAGTGGTGTCATGTCTGGGTTGGGGTACTTGTTGGCTGTGATAGAGTTTGTGACGAAGAGTATCGATGCCTACTTTCCACATTCACCAGCCAAGGTAGGTCCACTAGGAGAAATTGATTCTTCTGGCGAATCACTGATCATGACATTCATGAAGGGTGTGTACGATGCTGCGGCACAGGCTGACTTTAGTGGGTTGGCTACATGGGCTGGCAAATTCTTTTTCGTAGTGGATGATGTAATAACCAACGTTAAAGAAAGATTGTCTGGTCTGTTCGACATCTCGTTTAGTGACGTAGCGTCAAGCATCCAGAATTTAGTTCTTCCAGAAGCTCAGGCAGCATTGTCTGAAGGCGAACGCCCAGCAACAGCCCTGAGACCGGGTGAGTCAGTTCCAATCTTCCAACAACCGTTCGGTCTAGTGGATAAGGTAACGGAAAGTTTCAAAACCAAACACCCAGGCGTGTTAGATGCACCCGTCACGGTACAGAATGGGTTGACAGATTATATTTTCGCCCTCGACAATCAACTCAGAAAAGCTGGCTCACAGTTAGTTGGTATGTGGGAGGATTTGGTTGGATTCATAGGCTACGTTGTTCAGTCTATACTTGATTTGTTAGCTCAACCA
>JFJP01038076.1_pt1 | contig 19839 bp, 22 predicted proteins | sample 431651 | NCBI WGS metagenome assembly JFJP01 (sample SAMN02602958, study PRJNA72255) | Microbial mat metagenome, whole genome shotgun sequencing project. | biome: fresh water; feature: sink hole; material: water; isolation source: purple microbial (photo- and chemosynthetic) mats found in...
ATTCCGTCGATATCAGGAAGATATTCAGAATTATCTGATGAAACTGATTGTGACAACAGATTAACCTGAATAAGAATATTAAGGAGAATAATTGAAATGATAAGCTTATTCATCCCTCTTTACAATATCAGGCGAAAAAGCAGGCAGACAAACAGCAATATAATCGGCACCTCCTTCAAAAGGAGTGCTGTATTGAACCCACTCATCCTTCGAAGTCATAATTCCCTGGCCTTCAGCTATAATGAACTCTTCATTCTTTGTAGTGATCTTCAGTTTTCCTTTCAGAACAACTGTGTACTCATTGAACTCAGGTGTCTGTCCGGGTTCCACCCATCCTTCGGGACTTGTCATATGGGCAATGCTTACCTCAGATGTTTTGCTGTTCACGTGTCCGAAAATCTCCCGGATGATTTTTTCCTTATTTCCGGCTGCTTTAATTATTGAAGGTGACTTGATGAATTGAGCCATGATTATTGCTGAGTATATAATTTGATATAAAAATAATTTATTTTTTCCACATAAGAAGTGCCCCTAAATCCCCTAAAGGGGACTTTCTGCTTATCAACAATATTATAATGATGATGAATTTAAGCCCCCTTTAGGGGGTTTGGGGGCGCCTATTAATCTTCAAGATACCCGAATTTCCCGTCATAATAATCCTTATAAGCCTGTTTTATTTCAGCCTCGGTATTCATTACAAACGGCCCATATGATGCAATTGGTTCATTAAGGGGTTCTCCGCTGAGTATCAGAACTATACTGTCTTTAATGGCCTCAATGACAATGTCTTCTCCATCATGTCCGAATAAAACAAAGTTATTTTCAGGTGCTGTTTTTGATTCATTGATTTTAATCTCTCCTTCAATGACCAGCATCCCGGTGTTAAGCTTTGAGTTGAAACTGAATTCAGCTTTTCCTCCCGTTACAAGTTTTGCATTGAATAGGCTGACATGGGAAAATGTATATGCAGGACCTTTTTTACCATTATATTCTCCGGAAATAAGTTCTACAAAACTCTTTCCATCATTGAGGTTAACATGTGGCATATCCTTATTTTCAATAGCCTGATATTTGGCCGGTGTCATTTTATCTTTTGCAGGAAGATTGACCCAGAGCTGTACCATCTGGAATACTCCGCCTTTTTTGCTGAATTCCTTTTCATGATACTCTTTGTGAAGCACACCTTCTCCTGCAGTCATCCATTGAACATCTCCTTCTCCGATAACACCGCTGTTACCTCCACTGTCGTGGTGAGCTACCTTCCCTTTGTAGGCAATTGTCACAGTTTCAAAGCCCCTGTGCGGATGAACTCCGACTCCTTTTGGAGTATCGGAAGGCGGAACAACCCATTTTGATCCGTAATCCATAAGGAAAAAAGGGCTCATGCCATCCAGTCCAATCTGCGGCTGTGAAGGGAAAAAATTGTGTACCCTGAAGCCATCTCCAACCATATGAAAATTAGGTGGGGTCATTATTGCTATGATACTTTTATAATTAGATTTCATCTGTATTTTATTTTATTGTATTTATTCAACTCTAAGTACTTTAGTCACTCCAAACTTTAGTCACTCCAAACTTCCCTACAGGTACTCAAATATTTTATCTATAACCTCAAGTCCGGCTCTTTTCCCTTCATCAGAGTATAAGAGATTGTTATTCAGGTCATAAAGCGACAGAGTTACTTCTGAATCAACACTCTCCTTAATTCTTCTCGACATATTGCCTGATGCCGGTGCTTTCAGTTCTCCGAATGTCTTTTTAGCAGCACTGACCTTCAAAACATATTTTTTATTTCTGAGTGTCATTGAAACTGAATTATCATCATGTACGATGTCAGTAAGAGCAGATTTGTTATAAGTGCTGAACAGGATAAAACCGCCGTTATAATACAGAAAAGAGATGAACCCAATAAAGAATTTCCCCATCCATGGGATTTTTGCCACCGAGAATGTGAATGAGGTATCGTGATTGGAAAAATTGTTTGACTGTATCCAGATCCATGCTTCAGGAAATGAAGTACCCCAGTCTTTTTCGATGTACCCTTTTCCTTCTGTGAAATTAATAACAGTGCCGCCGGCATTGATACTTCCTTTCAATGAGTGATTTACTGATATTATTCCATGTTTGCATTCCATGAATGGCACAAATGAGTACCAGCCCATTATCCCTGGCGAAAAGAGGGTTTTGGGATAATTCACACTGTTAATAAAATCAATATGACCATCAATAGTTAGATTGTCGGTTTTAATTTTAAGATCAATGAACTTATCAGTGAAAACAGAGTTCCCAATTTTTACAAAGACCTTCTGCTTATCCCATTTAAAACTGTCGACAGGATAAGTGATGTAGTCTGATTTTCCTGTTATTCCGTTTATTACCTGAATAAATGAATGAGGATCCTTTTCGTTTATTGATATTCCGGGAATGAATGACCACACATGTTTAAGATCAGAAGAAACATGTTTAAAATACCAGCCCTCGAAGTACTTTTTGTTTTTAAGGCTGCCCTGAAAAACTTCCGGTTTGTAAATTCTTAAACTCATTGTTGAATCATTTTCAGGAATAGAACAATTCAGTTACACTAAAGTTTATTCTTCCGCAACTAAGCCTGTGATTGTCTGTAAACAGTATCCCTTACATATAATGCCCATTCTGCATGTGTTTTATCTGCTGTAAATGTCTTGATTGGAATTGGTTTGTAAAAATTCAGAGTAACTGTTGAGTTTCTCTGTTTATGCATTTCGCGGGGCAGAAGGGTTATTTCCAGCGACATTTTTATTCCGAGGAATTTTCTCAGTCTGTCAACAGAATAAAACAGGTCTGAATTTCTCCCTTCAATGAAAACAGGAATAATATCGCGGTTAAACTGAATAGCTTTTGTGATAAAGGTTTTTTGCCAGGCCGGATCGGAAATAACCCCTTTTTTTCTTCGTGAAACAATTCCGGCAGGGAATATCATTATCTGGTTATCTGATTCGAAAAGCTGATTAAATTTTTCCACGGTATCCCTTGTATTTGTACCGAATACATTTACTCCCAGAATTACAGGATGAAGGTTTGGGATATAGTTAAATAGCTCGTTGGACGGAGAGATCACATTTGGAAAAAACCGGTGGATAGCACTAAGAAAGGATAAAGCGTCCATACCTCCAACCGGGTGGTTAGCGACAAATACAAATCTTCCCGACTCAGGAACGTTTTCCCCTCCTTTTACCTCAACTTTAACGTTCCAGTCTTTCAGCACAGCATTTACAAACGGGACTCCTGTTTTATCGCGGTTCCTGAAGATTGTTTCATTCATCTCATCCTGCCGGACAAGCTTCTCAATCAGCCTGATTACAAAATGCGGAAGTGAGCTCACAAATTGTGATTTGCTGCTTCTTACAGCCTTCTCTATATCAATTATTTTAGTGATCTCTTCCATATTCATTTACCTTTTTTCAGATAAGGTTATTGCTAGCCATTTCTCGGCAAGCAAAGGCCAGGTTTCTGCCGCATTTATACCTTTTCGAAGCCCGTAACCATGTCCGCCTGCAGGCAAAAGATGAAGTTCCGCCGGTCGTTTTGCATCCCTCATTGCTGCACCCATTACAATTGCACTGTTCCCATGAGTATCGTCGGCGGTCTGGAATATAAAGAATGGTGGTGTCTCTTTTGTAATCTGCAGCTCTGGTGTAAGGCTCTTACCTATACCCTGATCGAGATATGCAGGATAAATGAGCATTACAAAAGAAGGCCTGCATGAGAGGCTGTCTGTTTTATCAATAAAAGGGTAACTTTTTGTATTAAAGAGTGTCCCGGCTCTGGCGCTCAGGCTTCCGCCTGCTGAAAAGCCAATTACACCAATCTTTTCCGGATCAAGCTTCCATCTTTCTGCATTTCCCCTGACAATTCTTACTGCACGCTGAATATCCTGAAGCGCACCTGCCTTCTTATCAGGAACCCTGTACTGTAAAACAAATGCCGAGTAGCCAAGGCTATTGAGCCATTCAGCTATCTCAGTTCCTTCTTTGTCCCAGGCCAGAATATTATATCCTCCTCCCGGACAAATAATAACTCCTGCACCATTACTCTTTTGAGGGTCTGCAAGTTTTATTTCAAATGCCGGGTCAGTAATTTCTGCTATCCTCAGAACATTGTCGTTTCTTGAAGGAGCTTTTACAGGTACATCTTTTTCTTTTAGTTCACCCGGTACTTTGCCGGGCCACAGATAGATAAGATCTTTATTTTGCGAAAAAAGGTTCATCGAAATGGTAAGAATGATTGTAACAAGTGATAATTTCTTCATCACGAAAATCTTGTTTAAATATTAATTTTCAGCCCTGATTGATTTCACAAAGTTATTTATTTTATCAGGTAATGAACCATCATGTTTAAGAGATCTGATAAATGCACTTCCTATAATTACACCGTTTGAATAGTTCCCGGCCTGGATGTAACTACTGTTATCTGAGATGCCAAAACCAATTAGTTTCGGACTATTCAAGTTGAGTGCGTTAAGTTTTTCAAAATAGTCAGTATTGGACTTTGAAAAACCGCCTGTTCCCCCGGTAGTTGCAGATGATGATACAACATATAGGAATCCCTTTGATATGCCATCGAGGTATTTAATTCTTTCATCAGTACTCTGTGGTGATACCAGAAGAATATTTATGATATTATATTTATCAAATAAAGATTCATATGCTTCAAGGTATTCATCAACAGGAAGATCAGGAATAATTGTCCCGTCAATACCTGCTGAGCTGCAACCGGCAAGAAAATTTTCCATTCCGAACCTGAAGACAGGATTAATATATCCCATCAGAATAATTGGTATATCAGTAGCTTCTCTTATTGCTGACAATTGTTCAAAAAGCAGTTTTAAAGACATACCATTTGAAAGAGCTTTTTCGCTGCTTTTCTGTATTACCGGACCGTCAGCCACAGGATCTGAGAATGGCATACCTATTTCGATCATATCGACTCCTGCTTTGTCGAGTTCTTTTATTATTTCAACTGTGTCATTAAGCTCAGGGTATCCTGCAGTGAAATATACCGAAAGAATATTCTTTTTTTTATTTTTGAAAAGTTCATTGATTCTGTTCATTAGAAGTCATTTTTTGCGTTTATATATGCCTGCATGTCCTTATCGCCTCTTCCTGAAATGCATACAACGACCACATCGTCTTCTTTAAGATTAAGTTTACCCAAAGCAGCAAGTGCATGAGCAGACTCAAGGGCCGGAATTATTCCCTCAAGTCTTGTCAGTTCATACGCTGCTGAAAGAGCCTCTTTATCGGTTACATTGAGATATGCCGCCCTTCCTGTTGCAGAAAGGAATGCATGCAGGGGCCCGACCCCGGGATAATCAAGTCCGGCAGAAATGGAGTAAGGTTCAGTAATCTGCCCGTCCTCATTCTGCATTAAAAGTGTTTTGCTGCCATGAATAATTCCGGGTTCGCCGACTGCTATAGTAGCAGCTGTTTCATTAGAATCAACACCCAGTCCTGCAGCTTCAACTCCGATTAATTTTACATTCTCCCTGTTGATGTATTTAAAAAATATCCCGGCAGCATTGCTCCCGCCTCCCACACAGGCAATTATATAATCAGGATCTGCAGTGCCTTCTTTTAGAGTAAGTTGCGACATGAGCTCCTCGCTTATAACAGATTGAAACTTTGCAACCAGATCGGGGTAGGGATGAGGCCCGACTACTGAACCTATGATATAGAAGGTGTCTTCAGGATTGCTTATCCAGTCGCGTAACGCTTCGTTTGTTGCATCCTTCAGAGTTTTATTTCCGCAGGTGGCAGGTATAACTTTTGCACCAAGCATCTCCATCCTTTTTACATTTGGCTCCTGACGAACCATGTCAGTTTCTCCCATATAAACAACACATTGCATGCCCATAAGAGCGCAGACTGTGGCAGTAGCAACACCATGCTGACCTGCACCAGTCTCGGCAATTATCCTGGTCTTGCCCATTTTCTTTGCAAGGAGTATTTGTCCTATTGTGTTGTTGATCTTGTGGGAGCCGGTATGATTTAAATCTTCCCTTTTAAGGTATATTTTGGCGCCGTATTTGTTACTGAGCCGCTTTGCCAGGAAAAGAGGAGAGGGTCTTCCTGCATAGTCTGCCAGCAGCATGTTGAATTCATTCTTAAACTCTTCAGATTCTATAATACCGAAGTATACAGCCTTAAGTGATTCAATATTATTCCTCAGCATTTCGGGAATAAATGCTCCTCCGAACTGACCGTAATACCCCCTGTCATCTGATATAAAGGTTTTATTCATAGATAGTTAATTATTCTTGTCGTATTTTTGAGATAAATTTTTCAAGCATTTTGAAGTTCTTTTGTCCGGGTTCTGTTTCAAACCTGCTGTTCACATCAATTCCATAGAATCCATTCACAGATAGTGATACTAAATTTTCAGTGTCATCCGCAGAAATACCGCCGCTCAGAAAGAAGGGATGTGCCAGGTTATAATTCTTTAACTCTTCCCATTTGAATTTTTTCCCCGATCCACCGAATTCCAGGGTTGAGGTATCAAACAGAAAGTAGTCAGTATATGGCAGGTAGTCAGAACATTCTTCAAAATTGAAGTTTTCGCATATACTGAACGTTTTAATAACACCAATTCCTCTATCCTTTATCACTCTGCATTGTTCACAAGACTCATTACCATGAAGCTGTACAAAGTCGAGCGAATATTTTGAAACCATTAGTAATATCTGTTCCGTCTTTTCATTTACGAAAACGCCTGTTCTTTTTGTTGATGAGGAAAGGGAAAAAAGATGTGAGGGATCTAAAATTTCTCCGGCATATCTTTTTGATGGCGGGAAGAAAATGAAGCCCATCATATCGGGATTAAGCGACGATATTTCCTCAATATTTTCGTGATGGCGCATTCCGCAGATCTTAATTTTCAGACTCATTTCTCATCGTTTTTAAACCGTTAATGAAATCAGATGCAGTTTTTCCTGGATCGGCTGTTTTCATGAATCTCTCGCCGATAAGAAATGCATTATACCCTCCCATAAACATTTCCTTAACATCCTTAACTGAGCTAAATCCGCTTTCGGCTACCCTGAGGCAATGCTGAGGCAGCTTTGGGAGAAGATCAAGCGAATTTCTCATATTAATTTCAAAAGTTCTGAGATTCCTGTTGTTTACACCTACGATTCTTATTTTTTCATTCATTTTCTCAAGATCTCTCAGGTCATGGATTTCAAAGAGTACATCCAACCCAAGCTCAACAGCGAGCATAGTTAACTCATCAGATTCTTTCACTGTGAGAATTGAGCCGATAAGAAGAATTGCTGAAGCTCCGATAGATTTGGCTTCAATAACCTGATATTCATCTACTATGAAATCTTTTCTGAGAAGGGGTAATTGCGAAAAAGTGGCAATATCCGACAGATCGCTGTTGTCTCCTCCGAAGAATTCATTGTCGGTAAGTATCGACATTGCCGCCACTCCTGCCTTCTGATATCCATTTGCCACGTCTCTGACATTTGCAGTGCTGTTTATTATTCCTTTTGACGGGGATTTTCTTTTATACTCTCCGATTATTGCCGGTTCATTCCTGATAAGCGACTCATAAAAAGATGGTGGTGTCAATTCATAGAAAACTGATTTCTGAAGATCTCTTTCCGGAATCTGAATCTTCCTTCTTTTAACCTCTTCCTTTTTAAATGCAGCTATTTTATTGAGGATATCCATAATTTCAGAGTTCAAGAAGCTTTTTCATTTGCATTAAAGCCCGCCCGCTTTTAAGTGATTCCTCTGCTATCTGAAAACACTCTTCCAGGCTTCTATCCATAAAGATTTTCTTAATTGCTATTCCCGCGTTTGCTGTAACAACACTATTCTGGGCAGAAGTACCCTTGCCTTCCAGTATTCGCATAAATATTCTGACCGATTCTTCAACACTTGAGCCTCCCATAATATCTTCATGTCTGAGCATTGCAAACCCTGTCTTTTCAGGCGACAGAAGCTCTTCCTCGTTGTTGGAGATCAGTTTAAACTCACTTGTGAGCGACACTTCATCATACCCGTCGAGTGAATATAGAATTGTAAAATTCTTATCAGTCTGTTGATATATATAGTTGTATAATCTGGCAGTTTCAAGGTTCCATACCCCGATTATCTGATTCGGAGGCAAGGACGGATTTACCATTGGTCCGAGCATATTGAAAAATGTTTTTACGCTTAACTCCTTTCTTATCGGACCAACCGCTTTCATTGCCGGGTGAAAAAGCGGAGCATGGAGAAAACAGATATTCGCACTCTCAAGCTGTTTTCTGAGGACATCGTGGTTATTGGTAAAATTATAACCTAGGTACTCCAGTACATTGCTTGATCCGCATGAAGAAGACACGCCATAATTCCCGTGTTTTGTGACCTTGCAGCCAGCTCCGGCAGCAACAAACGAAGCCAGTGTGGAGATATTAAAAGTGTTTTTTCCATCCCCTCCGGTACCACAAAGGTCTATCGTATTATACTCAGAGAGATCTGTTGTGAGACAAAGATCTATGAGCGCATCACGAAAGCCTGACAACTCGTTAACAGTTATCATCCTCATCATGTAAACCGTGAGGAATGAAGATACCTGGGAATTGTTAAATTCTCCTGCCGCAATTCTTTTGAGGATGTTTTTCGCTTCTTCCCTTTCGAGGGTAAGATGAGATGTAAGTCTTTGCAGAATTTCTTTCATTTTATAAATTGAAAACAGGTAATTGTTTAATTAAATATTGATCCAGTTCTTAATTATCTGCCTGCCATATTTTGTCATAACAGATTCAGGATGGAATTGTACTCCTCTGACATCAAAGGTTTTATGTGATAGGGCCATTACACTTCCTTCTTCATCCTTTGCAGTAATTGTTATTTCGGGAGGAAGATTATTTCCGTCAACAACCCATGAATGATATCTTCCTGCAGTAAAGGTTTCCGGAATATCTCCGAATAGTTTTTCATTCCTGTCAAGAACAATAATTTTTGTTTCCACTCCATGATAAACTGTATCAAGGTTTATAAGGCTTCCACCAAAAGCTTCTCCTATTGCCTGACATCCGAGACATACGCCAAAAATGCTTTTTGTCGGGGCAAAATGGGTTATCATTTTTAAAGTTATTCCTGCCTGATGAGGTACACCCGGTCCTGGTGAAATCAGGATCTTATCATACTTTTCTATTTCCTCAAGAGTTATCTCATCATTTCTGAAGACATCCACACTCCCTTTAGTCAATTCTTTAAGAAGGTGAACGAGATTGTATGTAAATGAATCGTAATTGTCAAGAACCAGAATTTTCATATAGTTTATTTTAAAATTGTATTCGTTTATAGTAATAGTAATCAATGCATTACATTCTATTCTAGATAACCCCCTTTCCCGTCCCGCCTAAGCGGGAAGATTGGTTTCCTGCTCCTTCCCCCGTAGGGGAAGGTTGGGAAGGGGGTTTCTTATATTATATTTCCCCTGCCAAAGAAATTGCTGCTTTCAATGCACCCAGCTTATTATTTACTTCATTTAGTTCGTTTTCTTCTACCGATGCAGCTACTATTCCGGCTCCGGCCTGGTAATGAAGAGTATTGTTTTTACTCAGAAATGACCGGATAGTTATTGCATGATTAATGTCGCCGTTAAAGCCTATGTATCCTATGGCACCACCATAGAATCCCCTTTTCATATTCTCATATTTTTCAATAAGCTCCATTGCCTTGAATTTTGGTGCCCCTGATAGAGTCCCTGCCGGGAATGAATCACCAAAAATCTGTATCGGATTATAACCTGGTTTAAGATCCCCTTTCACCTCTGAAACAAGATGAATAACATGTGAATAGAATTGAACTTCCCTGAAGGTTTCTACGGTTACGTTGTCTGAATTCCTGCTCAGATCATTCCTTGCAAGATCGACAAGCATTACATGTTCGGAATTTTCCTTCTTGTCGTTAGCCAGTTCGATGGCAAGGAGCCTGTCCTGTTCATCATCTCCCGACCGTTTGAAAGTACCTGCTATCGGATTTATCCTTGCCTCGCCTTTTTCAATTATAAGCTGGGCTTCGGGTGATGAACCGAAAAGTTTATAGCCTCCATAATCGAAATAGAAAAGGTAGGGTGAAGGATTAATATTCCTGAGAGCCCTGTATACATTAAACTCATCTCCCCTGAACCTTCTGCTGAAATGGCGCGACAAAACAATCTGGAAGACATCACCAAGGAAGCAGTGTTTCCTGCCCATTTTTACCATTTCTATGAATTCATCATCTTTTAAGTTTGATTTCTCCTCCCCTGAAGCACTGAACTGAAATGATCCAAGACTGCGGTTTCGTAACAGACTTTTTACATCCTCAATTAAGCTCTTTTCACCCTCAGGAAGGTTCTCCAAAAGGACTATCCTGTTGTTAAAATGGTTAATAGCAATTATATACCTGTAAACAGAATAATGCAGATCGGGGACCGAGAACTGAGTATCTCTGTTTTTGAGTAAGCTTATATCTTCAAAATACTGTACAGCATCATAAGAACAATAACCAAAAAGGCCGTTTGTTGACATTCCTGAAGTGTCAGAGGAGTTAATAATAAACGACTTCCTGTAGGAATTTAATTTATCGGGAAGAGTATGCTTGTCTTTTATCTCTGTTTTTTCTTTAACACCTGATATGTAAGTAATATTTATCTGATAATTCTCAACAATAAACTCAGATAAAACATCAAAGCAGATATAGCTCATACTGTTACTGTTTCCGTGATAATCTGAGCTTTCAAGCAGGATCGTATTTGGATATTTATCTCTGATCTTCAGATAAATAGTAACTGGTGTTATAATATCAGCCAGACCGGGAGGAAACGGGTGAGTGGTTGTTGTCAGTTTCGATTCTTTCATTGTTTGTATTGATAGTTTAATTAAAACAGAGCGACCTGCCGGAAGTCCGGCAGGTCGCTGATATATAAATTACATAGCAGTGCTCGCTTACTTCAGGCTTTTGCCGGTAAGATCTGCCACCACCAATTGTTTTTTATAAGTTTCATATTTTGTATTTCAAGGGTCAAAGAAACTAAATATTTAACAATATCAGATAAAAGGATTGCAAATATTTCAATTTATTCCATAAAAAGTAACATTTAGTTACTATCATTCCACTATTTCTGCATTGTCAAATTTCTGGGATTGGAAGTTTACTTTACCCCTTCTAACCCTTGTTGCGCCCTTGCTGCTGAAGAATCCCCATCCTCCGCTGCCTAAAAGAAAGCCCAGTGCATATAATCCGCCGTTATTATTTTGTGCATACAGCGTTATTTCTTTATTGAAGAGCATTCCGATAAAGTCGAAGGGGGCAATAAATCCATGCCACAAACCACCGAAAAAACCATATTGATGTCCGGTCAGACATGCTTCAACTGATTCATTCTGAGCACATCCTGAGAGAACAACAACTGCCAGAAGCAGCGTAAACCATAGATATTTCTGAGATGTGAATGTTTTCATTTGTTTTAAGATTAGGTTTATTATGATTTATTTATGTCTTCAGATTCATATGTTCTTATTCATTATTCCTTATGTTTCAAAACAATGAAAGATCAACAGATTTACCTGAATACCTTTTTTCATGATCAAGGAGCCATTTTTTTCTTTTTAGTCCTCCGCCATATCCGGTCAGACTCCCGTCGGAGCCTATAACTCTATGGCAGGGAATAATAATCGCTATCCTGTTCATTCCGTTCGCATTTGCAACTGCCCTAATCGACCCGGGTTTACCAAGGGCAATCGATTGTTCGAGGTAGGAGCGGGTTGTGCCAAAACTGATATTCATTAATTCTTTCCATACAACCTGTTGAAATGGGGTGCCTGGTGTTACCAGAGGGACAGAGAACTCTTTTCTTAATCCTTTAAAATACTCATCCAACTGGATTCTTAAGTCTTTAAAATGAGAGCTCTCACCTCCTTCAATATTTGTCTTTAGATATCTTGAAAGATCTTTATATTCTGTATTCAGCATTTTTCTGTCGCTAAATTCAAGAAGGCAGATCCCATCTTCAACAGCACCGGCAATCATGGTCCCGAGTTCAGTTTCAATATGTGTGGTGTTAATCATAATAGAACCCGGAATTACGAAATTACTTCTTTTTCCCGGCCAGTAATGCTGTAAGCAATCCGGCAACGAAAACAGCTAAGCCGCTTGTAACCAGCACTTTTTTCCTTTGTTGTTCCTCTTCAGTCATTTGGTTCCAGGGCTTTTGTTTCCTGCTGAAAAGCAGAAATACTACCAGAACAAGCGCCAGTGCGGCAACGGCAATTGCTATAATTCTTATCATTGGCTTAACTATTAATATTCATAATACTCATCCGGGGAGCTTATCCCTGGTTGACTTTATAAACTTGGCATTTCTGAACCTCAGAGCAGACCAGTCATCATCAATGGAGACCATCCTTATCCCATGAAAACCAGAATTGTTCAGGACTTCCCACCCATGGTCACGGTCGAGATCTGATTTATATCTCTTTGAACTCTTTTTCGGATAGCAAAACCAGAGTACCCCATCAGCGATCAGATTATGCAGAGCAGCGCATGTAATATGGTTGACATCAGTAGTGTTTTTAGCAAAAACAATTATAAAACCATATGGGTACCTTGGATCAATTTCCTTGTCAATAGTTACATTAATGAGGTCATTTGAAATTGCTGAGGCAAAACTCTCATCAGAGTTAATTAATGCAATCCTCTCCTGTCCCTTGTAATTGAGTTTTTCTACCAGCGTCTGCATTTTTTACTCTTAATTAGCCGGCTAAATTACAATAAAAAAATTTATCTGCTAAAAAGAGTTATCTTTACACAATCAAAATGGGGTGCCTTAATACTACGGGCTGAGATCATACCCTTAAACCTGATCCGGGTAATGCCGGCGGAGGGAAGAGAGAGTATCATATAGATCAGTCCATTACAACCACCTCATTTACTTGATGTTAATGATTATTAATATTATTGTTAATGAAAAAGTTATTATATATTATTATTCTGATTCTGCCGACTTTTATATCAGGGGCAGCAAGTTACCAGTATATCCTGTCAGATATAAGTGGAAAAGTCACAGATGCTGGTTCTGTTGCCCTGCCTGGTGCTAGTGTGACTATCGAAAATTCAAATCTTGGCGTTCTTTCCGATTCGGATGGAAAATACTTATTCTCCGGACTAAAGCCCGGTATATACAGGCTCAGATTCTCATTTCTCGGATATGAAACAGTTGTGAGGGAGGTTGTTCTTACCGGAGATCTTAATTTAGATATATCTCTTACACCAAAGGCATTTTTAACTGATGATGTAACCGTAAGCTCGACAAGAGCCGGTGATCGTTCCCCTCTGGCCTATTCAACTATTTCCCGCGAGACTCTGAAGAAACAGAATACAGGGATGGATATGCCATATTTATTAAGCCTGACACCTTCACTGGTTGAGACATCGGAAGCCGGAAACGGTATAGGCTATACTTCCCTTAGGATAAGGGGAACAGACGGAAACAGGATAAATGTTACAATTGATGGTATTCCTCTTAATGATCCGGAATCTCAGCAGGTCTTCTGGGTCGATCTTCCCGACCTCGCATCTTCTGTTGAAAACATCCAGGTGCAGAGAGGGGCCGGGACTTCTACCAACGGCGCCGGATCATTTGGTGCAACTATAAGTATCCAGACAGCCAATCCGCAGAATGAGCCTTTTGCAGAAGTAAATTCATCTGTGGGGTCATTTAATACCTTAAAAAATGTGGTTTCGGCCGGCAGTGGATTGCTTGGTGGTAAATTTGCTCTTCAGATGCGTATTTCAGATATAAAGAGCGACGGGTATATCAGCAGAACAGGTTCTGATCACAGGTCAGCATATATAAATGGTGTGCTGAGAACAGCAAGGTCGCTGCTGAAAGCTAATATTATTCTGGGGGAAGAACACACCGGGATTGGCTGGTGGGGCGTTCCCAAAGAGATGCTGGCAATTGACAGAAGGTACAATCCGGCCGGAGAATATACTGATCTGGATGGAGTTACACGATATTATTCAAATGAAAGCGATAACTATGTTCAGAATCATTTTCAATTAATTTATAGTTTTAAAATCAATAATTATTTATCACTTAATACTGCATTCCACTATACAAAAGGCAAGGGTTACTATGAGGAATACAGGGAGGACCAATCATATTCAAAATATGGTCTGCCGCTGGTTACAATTGGTGATTCGTTAATTCAATCGTCTGATCTCATTCGAAGAAAGTGGATGTCGAATGATTTTTACGGAGCTGTTTATTCCCTGAAATATCAGAAAGACAGGATTGAAGCAGCTGTCGGAGGTGGAATTAATGCTTTTTATGGCGACCATTTCGGAAGAATAATATGGATGAGAAATGCAGGTAATACAGAAAAGGATTTCCGGTGGTACTTTAATAATTCACTGAAAGCTGAGATAAGTATTTATGGAAAGATAAACTATTCTGTTACAGATAAGATGAGTATTTTCGGAGACCTGCAGTACAGATTTATAGACTATAGTATGAAGGGTGGAGATGATGATCTCAAAGATATTACTCAGGATCACAGATTTAATTTCTTTAATCCAAAAGCCGGGTTTTTTTACTCAATCTCACAGAATCAGGATGCCTATCTTTCTTTCTCTGTAGCTAACCGCGAGCCTACACGATCAGATTTTAAGGAAGCCTCAGGCGATGCTTCAGCAACACCTGAATCAGAAACACTTTATGATACAGAGCTGGGTTACAAGCTGCGCACTGATAAGAGTATTTTTGCTGTCAATCTCTATGGCATGATCTATAAAGACCAGCTTGTTCCGACAGGCGAGCTAAGTGATGTTGGATATTCAATAATGACAAATGTTTCTAGAAGCTACAGAGCAGGAGTGGAGCTGGTTGCTGGTATCAAACCTGCTGATTTTATTGACTGGAATATTAATCTGACACTGAGCAGAAGCAGGATCATCGATTTTACTGAACATTATGTTGATTACAACACCATCGACTGGACAGAATCAAATATCAGCAGGGAGCTTGGACAGGTTGATATAGCATATTCACCTTCAGTAACCGGAACAAGCGACCTTTCATTCAGAATTTCAAAAACACTGAATGCCCACATAATAAGCAAATATATAGGACTTCAGTATATTGACAATACAATGGATCCTGAAAGGTCAATTGATCCGTATTTTGTAAATAATCTGAGGTTCGATTTTAATCCGGCAATTAAAAATCTGAAAGGATTTGAACTTCAGTTACTTTTAAATAATGTTTTAAATAGCCTTTATGAGAGCAATGGCTACGGTGGTAACTGGTACGAGGACGGAGTCGAAAAGAGCTGGTCGTACTACTTCCCTCAGGCAGGTATTAATTATATGTTCAGAGTTGGTGTAAGATTCTGATAATCAATATATTACAATGTCTATAAGTAGTTGGATATCAAATAATTACATAGAAATTTTCGGAGCAATAACCGGAATAATTTATGTATTTCTTGAGATAAGGCAGAATATCTGGTTATGGCCGGTTGGAATTGTAACATCTGCGGTTTATATCCTGGTCTTTTTTACGAGTAAGTTCTATGCCGACATGTCGTTGCAGGGATATTATCTGATAATTAGTGTTATTGGGTGGTACTGGTGGAGCAGGGCACAGGGCACAGGGCACAGGGCTCAGGGCGCAATGGCGCAATGGCGCAAGGGCGTAACGGAAGAAGAAGTGAAGGGGTGCTTCGACTTCGCTCAGCATGAGGGAGAAGGGGAGACAGAAGACCGAAGACCGGAGACCGAAGAGAAGAAGGGTTTATTTGTAACAAGACTTAGGTTGAAAACTGGTTTGATTCTGGGGGCAGTTTTTGTTTTATTATACACTGGAATGTGGCTGGTTCTCTCAAAGCTTACCGATTCTCCTGTGCCGGAATGGGATGCTTTTATTACCTCGTTGTCGGTAGTTGCAACCTGGATGCTGGCCCGTAAGATATATGAGCACTGGTATTTGTGGATTATTGTTAACTTCGTTTCCGCAGTTCTGTTTATGACACGGGGACTATATCCGACAGTAGTTTTATATATTGTATATGGTGTTATGTCGTTTGCAGGACTGATAGCCTGGAAGAAAACAATACTAAAATGAGAGCACACACAATAATTATAGCCGACGGCACTTTTCCTACACATCCTATACCACTTGGATATATCAGCAATGCGGAGAAGATTATCTGTTGCGATGGCAGTGCAGATAATACAGTCCTGGCCGGATTCACTCCCGATGCTATTGTGGGTGATATGGATTCTCTCAGCAGTGAACTGGCTAACCGGTTTGCTGACCGTATTTTTCCTGATGATGATCAGGAAACGAATGACCTTACAAAGGCAGTTACCTGGTGTATAGAAAGTGGTTTGAATGATCTGGTAATAGTTGGAGCTACAGGGAAACGGGAAGATCATACAATAGGAAATATATCACTGCTTGCCGAGTATGTCGAAAAGGTGAATGTAATTATGGTTACCGATACCGGTCTGTTTATACCACTTCTGAAAACCACTTCGATTGATTCTTTTAAAGGTCAGCAGGTTTCTCTTTTTGCCATTGATCCTGATACAGAGGTAACAACACATGGATTAAAATACCCGCTTAACGGTACAAAAATAAATAACTGGTGGTTTGCTACACTGAATGAAGCACTTGGAGAATCTTTCTCAGTCAAATTCAGTAATGGAAGAGTTATCGTCTATCTGAAGTTTGCCCCCCATGCCCCCCTGAAGGGGGGTTAATTCGACATATTATTTAGTAGATAATATATTGTTTATATGAATGTTAGCCCCCCTTTAGGGGGGTTGGGGGGCGATTAATAGAAATTATCTCCTTTACCAGATTTATCAGCTGTACCCTGCTTTTAACATTAGTTTTTATGTAAATGCGGTGGGTATGGTCTTTTACTGTCTGGAGACTAATAAACAACTTGTCCGAGATCTCTTTGTTACTTAGTCCGTTACATATCTCACGTACAATATCTGTTTCCCGGGGTGATACTTCAAATTGTCTGCAGAACTCTTCAAATGAAATATCCTTTGCTGGTTCTTTGATGAATGCAGTAAGAAGTGTTCCATAGTTAAGGTAAACAGGCAGGAAGGTATTTCCTGCAAAGAAAGCCAGGATGAATGCAATTGCTAACGGAATTTGTGTCTCGTAAAAAAGCAATAACCCCCCCTGAATAATCATGATTCCGATTATAGCAGGAGCAATAATACGGCGGTCAAAATCGTGAATAAAGGATTTTCCTCTGCCGGGGGAATATATTATTAGAGCAGCGATAAGGGAATAGAGCATGTTCATTGCAATGAAGTAATTTCTGATTAGTGAGACAGGTTTTACTTCATTGGCTTTTGAAATAAAATATCCAACAACAATAATGATAGTAAAGTTGAACAGTAGAAACCATAATGCCAGCCATTTATTACTCTTTCGTCCCGATATGCCACAGGCAAATTGTATTAGCATAAGCCAGGCAAAAACCAGGAACGGAAGACCCAGGAGCATTGCGATATCTGAGAATCGCGACATAAGATCATCGGAAATGTAAGCAGAGAGGAATACTTTAATAACTGCCTGTCCCCATATTCCATAAAACCCGAAAGCAAATATAAAGACCTGGAAATATAGAAGTGTGGAGAAAATTTCGTGATGGAATTTATCGCGCAATCTGGTCGAGAGCAATATTCCTCCGGCAGCCATTGCTACTGATAAAATAAATATAAGATAAATAAAATACTGCAACATTATATAAAGGTATAAAATTTGGTTAACCCGTGGTCCAAAAATAGATACTACCAAAGTATTGCACTACATACTTAAGTAGTAATTTTTAAAAACACTACTATAGTATGAAGCCTGTGAACGGGAGGGGATGTAAATTTGCTTCATAATAATTCGGATTTTCTATAAAATAATAATGAAAAAATGGAAACAAATAATGATTACAGGTTAATACCATCTTTCGGAAACAGTTTTGGAACCGGATGGCAGGTTATGTTTGATAATTTTCTCAGGTTATTCCTTGTGATAGTCATCCTGAGTATTGTGGCAGCTCCGTTTAAAATGTTCAACTGGCATTTTGATATGTCAGATCTTCACAAACTTCCGTTTAATTTTAATAATGGATTCGATTTCGGACATAATATGAAGAGTGCTCTGACTTTAGGCTCTCTTGGAATTTTTGCAGCATTTTTCGTATTTATCGGGATACTTTATGCCTTTCTTATTGCCCCTGTATTTGAGTTTGGAGGTGATATGATATTTGTTCAGGCAGTAAGAAAAATTAAACCCGATTTCGAATATTTTATTAAAGGTTTTATGGAAAACTACCTTAGCATAGTTCTAGCTAACCTTCTGGTATTTGCACTTATTGTAATGGGATTCTTTGCGTTGATTATTCCGGGTATTATTATCGCGTGCAGACTTGTATTTGTTTCATATATAATTATGGACAAAAAGGTTGATCCGATTGAAGCAGTTGAGATGAGCTGGAGACTCACCCGTGGGCATGGATGGCAGGTATTCTTTATGGCAATTGCTTCATTTTTCATTTGCATCTTCGGATTAATGATGCTCATAGTTGGGATCTTTCCTGCACTTATTTGGATATCTAGCTCATTTGCAGCACTATACGAATCTGTTTTGAGAGAGAAAGAAAAGCCGGTAGAAGCTGTTGCAGCATAAATATTTATTTACTGAGCCCCTCTCCATAAAGTGAGGGGCTTTTATTTTGGTACAAGGTTTGTATGTGAAAGGAAAAAATCTTTAACTTTATCTTGTATTTAAAACTTAAAAAAATGAAAGCCAGAACTCTATTTTTATTATTTGCCTGTATGCTTATCTTACCAGCAACTACAAGTGCCCAGGTAGGTAATTTACTTAAAAACAAAATGAACAAGGTAGTAAACGCAGGTGTCAAAACTGTTAATAAAGAAATTGATAATGAGATTGATACGGCAGTAAATAAAGAGGCCGATAAAGCAAGGGAGAAGGCTACTGTAAGAACAGAGGAAAACAAAGCAAAGAATCAGCCTTCAAAGACAGAGGGCACTACCGAACAGGGTGAACAGGCTTCCGGTGGTGCAGCTTTAGGTGGTTTGTTCGGAAACAAGATTGACCTTAAATATAAAGAAGATTACAGCTTTTCTTCCAGGATTTATATGATATCCGAGGTATATGACAAAAAGGATGTAACCAAGATGGACTTCTTTATGTTTTACAGCAGTAGTACACCCAGCGTAGGAATAGAAACAAAAACTATAAATACTCAGGAGGAAGGAGCAATACCTGTTGCAGCCCAGATGGTTATGGATGGCGAGAACAAGTGCTTCCTGATGCTGACTGATGTTAATGGAATGAAAATGGGAATGATCTCAGCCATACCCGACGAGAATAGTGCAAGTACTGACGGAAAGAAGAAGAAAGATACACCACCCAACTTCACAAAAACCGGAAATACTAAAGTAATTGCAGGCTATAAGTGTGATGAGTACACTTATAAAGATATTGATGATAATTCAACCGGGAAAGTATGGTTTACAAAAGATGCCAAGCTTAAAATTGACAAGAAAGGCTGGCAGAACTCAAATATGGCTGCATATTACGGGAACCCAGACTTTAATGAAGGAATTATCCTTGCCAGTGAGTCTTATGATGATAAGGGTAAGATGACAGCTAAAACAGAAACGAAGGAGATTAATGAGAATTTCCCTCATGCAATTTCTGTAAAAGGCTATACCCTGCGTCAGATGAATATGGGTCAGGGAAAATAACCCCCTATCCCGATAGCTCCTA
>JFJP01027414.1_pt1 | contig 19834 bp, 21 predicted proteins | sample 431651 | NCBI WGS metagenome assembly JFJP01 (sample SAMN02602958, study PRJNA72255) | Microbial mat metagenome, whole genome shotgun sequencing project. | biome: fresh water; feature: sink hole; material: water; isolation source: purple microbial (photo- and chemosynthetic) mats found in...
AATGTATTATATTGCGAAATGAGATCAAAATAATACTGTGCTTTCAAATGAAAATCTTTTTTTATTTTAATTTTTTCAAATTCTTCAAAAATCCTAAGCAGTATTATTTCAAAAATTTCTTTGTTGTGAATGGAATTTGGAAATGTTGAAATTTGCACGAAAACTCCTAAAGAACTAAACATTTCCATGAAATCTCCTTGTGTAGATCCAAAACCTTTTGTTAAATTCATATTATGTGGACCTGGAATCCAAGGGATTCCGAGAGCAACAACATCCATAAATTTCATCTTATAATCTTCGAAACTTAACAAAAGAACAAGAAGTTCTAAATTAAAAAAAGAATTCGAATCATTTATTTTAGTTTTGCGTTGTTTTTCAATCAGTATTTTGTAAAGAGAGGGGATATATGAATTATATTGGTTTTTATCAAAGACTGCCTTTAGGTGATGGAAAAACTCATGAGCTAATCCATACTTTAAAAAGTGATAATACAACTTTAAAGCAAAAAGCATATGTTCATTTGTGTTATTTTGTTCGGAGGCAATTTCTGGAAGTAACTCTTGATTTGCGAAAAGTTCTGGGTTTGACAACACCAAAAAGCAGAAGTTTTCAATAATCTTAAAATATTTATAGTAAAAGTGATTAAAAAAGTTCAACTTCAACAGAATATCTAATAAAATGTTGATTGGCCTCATCTTTTTTATTATAATCGAAACCCTCTTCTTGAAGGGCCCTTCCTAAACTATCTTGTAAATATTTCAACAAATCTGTATCCCTTTAGAATTTATGTATATTTTTTTATCAATTTATTATAAAAATAAATAGAGAAAACGGGAAATTGAGGCGCTCCATGAGCATAGTATCAAAAAGACTGGAATTTTTAACCAGAGATAAATTATCTAAATACATCATGAAAAAGTCTCATATTAAAAACAATATTTCATTTTTGCTTTACTTTCAAGTTGAGAAATATCATGAGAGAAACTGGGGAGATAAACAGAATCTGGACTTATATGAGTTAATTGGTGTGAAGTTAGTTTTATCTGAAATATTTTGTCGATAAGGATCTGTTCATAAAACTTAATTTGAGACATTTTACTTCTTTTTTTTTAATAATTTAAAAATTCAGAACGCTCTAAATAAACCCCGAAAAAAAATAATTTATTCTGATTTGGAAAAAAAATTTTATGTTTTTTAGCTTTTAATTTTTTTAAAAAGTTTGATATAAATATATTAGAAATGGAATATTTAAATGTTTGTGAAGAACGTTTAAAAAAGCAAACTTTTTTGAAAAAAGATATATTAGAAAAAGGTTACGATCCCCAAGAATTCCAGGAATTTCTTGAGAAAAAAAAGCGTGATGGGGGAACTAATATTGATATATGGGAATATCAAGAACTAAAAGATGTTTATTTATTATTCAAAACAAGATTTTTTAATGATTTATTATTAGCTTGTAAAAGAATTCCATTCAACCAAAAACAGGCTTTTTAAATTTGAAGATCTGGAGATTATAAACCTTAACCCTTCCACTTTAAACTCACCGAAAGCTTTTCAAAACCAAAAACCAAAAATTTTAATCAATAATCAAATTGTCTCAAACAAATCAATTCCTTCAGAACAACAAATCAATGAACAGAAAACTATATACGAACAATTAGTAAATTTTTAAACAAAATATGATTTTAATCTTTTCATTATATAGCTAAATAAAACAGATTATTTCAAAAAGATTACATGCAGGCCATTGAAAGAAAACATTTTAAATGAGCTAAATATTGATAATGTCGAAATTTCTGGGTATGAAATTCAAGATGGCAGCATTTTTTCGTCATCCTTAGCTATTTATTCAATAAACGTTAAAACATTTGATTGGCTGGTCAAGAGAAAAATTTCTGATTTTCATTGGTTAGCAGATTCTTTGAGGAAATTATTTCCTTGTAGTTTGGTTCAATTTTTATTAATTCATGAGATTTATTTTGTTTAGATTCCTCCATTGCCCAAAAAAACTGGGATATACAAACTTGAACGATGTTATCTTGAAAAAATCAAAAAATTGCTAGAAAAATTCCTCGTTGATATTTTAAAAGATCCCATGCTTAAAAACACTCAATGTTTTTTGGAATTTTTGTCAAAACAAAAGGGAGAGCTTTGTGAAATTAAAAATACACATTATTTTCATGGAAATCTTGAAAATTTGGAGAATCCTTTTGGAGAAGTAAATAAAAACTTTTTAAATTATTTCAATATGAATTTTCATTAGGCAGTTCTAAAGATTAATGCAGAATTAAATGATTTCCATACAAGAACCACAAAATATTTAAATAATACAAATAACCTTTATAAAGAGTAACTTCCCATTTTTTTTTTTTTAAATTAATTTAAATTAATAAATAGTGTGCAGAAATTAAACAAGCAATTGATGTTGGATTTCGATCAACTTTCATCAACTTTATTTGAACTGGGCAATGTTTTTTCTGATTTATATTATACAAGCCTTGATTATAGCAATAGTGTAAATAATGATAAATTTTCATCACTTAGCGACATATATGTCAACATGAACAATTTTATGGTTAGTTGGGGTTTATTTAAATTTATTTGTTTTTCTAAACAAATTGTATTATAAAAATAAGGCAATCATTTTTCAGGCATGATGAAACACATTCAAGATAACCTCATAGTTTTTTTCAATTATGAGAAGAAATACAACACTGAAATGAGAATTGTTTGAATCTTACAAATAAATAAAATGTTTTATAAATGAGATTTTTAGGTCGAAACACAAAGAAATCAAGCAGCTGAAGAATTTTATACTATTATAAATAAAGTTGAGACCTCATTGAAAGAAGATAATGGTGGCATTCAGAACAGGATTCGAAATTCTTTGATAAGTTTAAGGGCAAAAAACTCTCAGGCTGAAGAGTTGGACAATGCGATTAAAATAAAAGAGAAATTCGGGTTTTATAATCAAAAAGCTTATGAACAGTTATCCCAATGTTTTGAAGAAAAATTCAAAAGATTTTCTGATAATTTCATTAGTTTTGGCAAAAATCAGTCAGTTTCCGTCATGGAAGTTCAAAATTATTTATTATTTTTCAATAAAATTTAAAATTTATTCAATAAAGTTTCATGTTTTGATTGCAGATTTGTTATGCAATTTCGAAGAGAATCAGCCTGAAAACAAGAAGTCTCTAACAATTATGAAAAGCAATATCGGATCAAGAAAATCAAGCATAAAATCAGAATCTTTGAATAACTCCTTTCAGGGAAGCAAAGGAGAAGAATTTATCTTTAGTTGAAAACTTATATTTTTAATATAATTTCAAATTTCTTAAAACTCAACAATTAGTAATTTGGAATTTTATTTTTTATTTTGACTATTAATAATGATGTTAAAAAAAATTATAACAAATTAAAAAAATATATAATATATAAAAACATCAAAAAAGCTATCAAAATAAAAAAAAAATATTTAGAAAAACATCAACTCATTCACAAAATAATTTATTTAAAAATAAATGATAAAAAACCTACAAAATAGCATTCTTAAAATCTCCATCAAATTTTTTTCTCATAACTACTTTCCCGCGACATTTACGAGCAAAAATACCAAAGAAGTTTCAAACCTTGATGAATATTTAAACAAAGAGCATTATTTAAAAAAACTGATTGAAGAAAGAGAAAAGGAAGAAAAAGAGGAGGAAGACAATAAGAAACTTCAGGAATTATATGCCAAAATGAAAAGAAGGGAAGCTGAGGTTAGTTTATCGAATGTCGATTTTGCGAAAATTCAGACTGATAGCATAAATCTAATCCCCAAAGAAAATTTTCAAACAGTTGATGAATTATTCTATTTCTTGAAAAATCTCACAAGCAGAGCTTCAGAACAAAACATTGAGAAATGCGTCAAAGGATTATTGTTTTTGGCTCCTCAAATAAATTCAACAGATTTAGAGAACATTTATTATAAGCAATTTATCTCGATTTTAAGAGATAACATAGATTTGATCTCTGAAAGCAGAAATTATTTATTTATAACAAAATTTCTTGATTTGTTCTGCGTAATTGATGCCAAACTTTGGGAGAAATTGGAAAGAAAAGTACTCAGCAAACAACGTATGATACCTATAATAGAGTTAATTGAAATATTCCTTCATTTTTCAAACCAAAAAGAAGGCAGTGATCATTTTTATGATCGATGTGAAGAAATATTTCAGGCTAATTTCGAAAAAATGGTTTTTAAGGACTTTTTTCTCATATTGCAAGGATATTTTAACGGAAAATATGGCACAAAAGAATTTATGCAGACTTTGCTGTCGAAAATAAAAGACTCAATAAATGATGCCAGTCCAAAAGATTTAATTAAATTAGCTTACATTTTTAATCAAGCTCAAGGTAGTGTTGAAGGTCTTTTTACATTAATAGAGCAAAAAATAATTGAAAAAATTGATTTTCTCACATTTGATGATTTATCGAATTGTGGAGTTGCTTTGGGTGCCAGAGAATCCGAAAAATTGTTTAGTTTATTAGAAGAAAGAATGATGAGGGATTTAAAAGAGTTAAATCCTTTGAAAATCAAACAAATATTAGAAGGATTGGCCTTCAATTATAAAGCTTCAAAGGAATTGATGCTTTATTTAAAACCATATATCCTTAAAGATATTCAGTATTTTAGCCCAGCTGAATTAGCGAAAATTGTGAAAAGCTATTATATTATTGAAGCAATTGATAGTGATGATAATTTTTTCAGAATTCTAGAGAAAAAAATCGTAGCACATCTAAAAGATTTAAAAAATGTTAAGAATGAAGAATTGATGGAATTTGTGAGGTGTTATTGTGTGACCAGGAATGGAAGCAGAGAATTCTATAAACTATTGGAGTTAGTGATTTCTTATAAGTTTCAAGATTTAATCAAAAATGTGGAGTATATTGATGGAATGTATAAGTTTTATTCCACAAGTGGATTTTGCTCTCCAGAACTTTTGAAACAGTTCGAAGTTTTGCTATAAATTTTTAAAAAATTACAAAAAAAAATACCAAAAAAAAATTTTTTCTTAAATTCTCTTGTTTTTTATGTTATTTAAAAAATTTCAATTTTGCATTTTTTAGAAGTAATGAATCATAATTTTCTTTATTTTTAATCTAATAAAGTTTCTTCAGAAAAGTATTTAAATTAATGGATTATTCATATGAGAAAAAAAAATCAATTCTGTTTTTTTTTCTTGTTGAGATATTGCAAAAAACTTTCAATATATTTCTTCATTTCACAGATAGTTTTGGATTTCATCAAAATAACAGGCAAATTGATCTTCAAATTGATTTCTGAATATAAATTTACAATAGATTCCTGTTCCCCTATTTGTTTAATTATGTTTCCACTCAATAATATTTCTCCTCTTATTTTATCTTTTAATTGAGGATAGTTTTCATGAGTGATTGATTTTGTTGTATATCCCCAAACCTGATTTTTTTCATCAAGTAATTTATAATGTTTCAAATAAACAAAATCTCTTGAATCGACAATAAACATTTTTTTATAAAGCAAATACATCAAAAAAATATCTGTCCCCAAATTCTCGAAACACAAAAATTCCTTTATATTAGGATCAAGAGTTATTTGAAAAGGTGTATCATTCATAAATTCTAGAAAGAATTCAGGAGAACAAGGTATTTTCCATTCACTTCGATAAATATTAATTCTATGTTTTTCGGAGTTCAAATAGCTTTTCAAATAAATTTTTAAATTTTCAGGTTTGATTTTATCTTCATAAATCAACTCAAAATCATTCAAACTCGATTCATTCTTTAATAAAAGCTCTTTCAAAATGTCGTTTGCTTTTCCTAAATAATCAGTCAAAACTTCATTCCGAATTAAATCAAATTTTGAAAAGATTGATGTTTTTCTTTTGTTTTCTGGAGGGGGATATTCAAATGGATGTTCGTTTTCTAAGTTCGAAACATCATCGTCAGAATAATATTTGTTTATTGGGGTTATTTCTTTGGTGCGAAAATTAGAGAAATCTTTTTTGGAGGATGAAATTTCGATAACTTTTTCAGTTTTCAGTTGATGAGTTAATTTTTCTTTATGTTGGACAAAGAAATTGTCAAATCCGAACAGAAAATAGATCTTCCACATCTCAAAAAAAATGCAGTGATTTGAAGATTGTTAAATGAAAAAATATTATAAGTTAGGAAGTAATTATTAATTTTTCAAAATATTTGAAAGTATTTGAAAACATATAATATGTAGATAAACAGTCAAATAAATTGTCAAAACTCTATTCAGATTATAAATTATTGAAATATTAATCGAATAAATTTTCAAACCTAACATATTCAGATAAATAAATTCACGAAAATTAATTTTTAAGAATGGAAGAATTTATTCAAAAAGAATTAAGCCTCATTTCGTATATTTACTCTTAATATTAATTTTATACAAATTTAGACAAAAAGATTCTAATGTTAAAGGAATTCTTTTGACTGATAAATACGGTTTACCTATGTATAGTAAGTATATTGCTTATTCCTATGTAATTTTAATTGCAAAATAAAAAGATCAGGGAGTAAACAGTGAATTATCAGCTTATGTGAAAGCTATTAGCGAAGCAGGAAATAATATGAAGCTTGAACCAATGGATGAAGAGCCTGTCATTGTGATAGAAACAGAAAAAGAGTCAGATTTTATTTTAACTTTGTCAAAAGTCTAATTTTCTTATTTTTAGGAATATTATTATTAAAGATTATCAAAAATATGTTTTGGCAGTTTTCAAAAAAATAAATCAAGAAGACTTATAACGCATTATATCCCAAAATAATTTATATTTTCGTTTTGCCTGCATTTTAAAACAAGGATTTTTATTTGTGGAAAATGATCAAAATAAGCAATTTTTTATGATGTTTTTTTTTTTTTGAATTAAAGAATAATAAAAATAAATAGCAAATGAGGAAAAAAATAACAATAATTTTAATTAAAAAGAAAAATCTCACCTTCAAGAATTTTTTTTCTTTAAAAAAAAAAAAAAAAAAAAAAAAACAAAATTGAAAATTACATCAAACGTTTGATAAACCTTCTGACTGGACAGGAAGTAACCAATTAAATCGCCCATTCTCTTTCTTACAAAGAAATAAAATAGGAAATTGATGAGGAATTCGAAATTTTTTATAAATATTCAATCTCAACTCTTAAAAACCATAAATTTTTAGACCCAGATAAATTCAAAATCTTAAGAGAACTTAAAGGGTAATTAAGACTTTAAGTCCAATTTTAATAAAGAAATTTCAATAGAATTTCAGAAAAATTCATAATTCATTCTCAAGAAGAAAAAGCCAATAGATTGGATTATTTGCTCAAACATCTTCCACAAAGGAAATTTAAAAACCATGTTTTAGATATACACTGTGTTATTATGTCACTTTTGTTGCAAATTTCAAAAAACCCTCTTGAGAAAGAATTTTTCAACAAAAAAGAAAAACAGTATTCTGCACAAAAGAAAAATGAAATTTCAAAAAAAGAAATGTATTTTCCTGATCAAAATATTGAAATGAATCAAGTTTTTCTTCAAAAATTGATTTCTCTAAATTCTAATAAATATTTTTCAGGTTATTGAAGAATGGGGGTCATTTGAATCATCAAGTTCTGATACAGATAAAGAAGAAACAAATGAAGGTGAAAAAAAGGTGAATATTCAAGGAAAAAAAAATGAAAATTCTGATGCAAATTTGTCAAAACAAGCCCCTTTCTTTAACAATCAAGTTTTTTTTTTCTCTATCACAATTTAGATTTTAAATTTTTAAAAATAGGGTTTTATTTCCAATATTTTTAGCGGAAATTTAATAAATTCAAATAATTTTCAAGAAGATTTTAATTTGGCTTCAGAAAAAAATTTAGAAGATCATTCATTTAAAGAATATAAAAAAAGAAAGTTTCAAGAATTTTTCGAAGAAAATATTACAGAAAAAAGCATTGTTTTTGACGATGCATATAGAAGAGATAAGGAGGAGATTGAAAGAATAACCGGGAAATCAGATATTTTAAATAACCCTTTAATTTTGGCTGAAACATACAAAAATTCTATTTTCGATAAAGACAGATATTCTCCAAATAAAAAGGATGTTTTTGCTTTGAGCCATTGGATTTATCAAGAAAAAGATGAAAGAATTATTTTAGAAGAAGTTTTTCAAATGTTGTTTAGCCAAGAAACGGAATTATTTAGGTTAAAAAAAGACGACAAATATGAATATCCCATTTATTTTCTAAAAACTAAATGTCAAGTAGCACATTTAAGTCCTTTGGCATTAGAAAACATTCTCGAAGAGTTTATTAAGGTGGCAAATTTGAATCAAGAAATACTTTTCTTGTTGAATGATTTACAAACTATTTTCAAAGGAAAAATTGCTGATGGATTTCTTAATAGTGTTTTGAAAATCAAGAATAATTTCCATAAGGATGTCTGCAATTTGCAATTGATTTTTTTGTTTCACTCTTATAAATGTAAAAAAAAATTTCCTATAATTTTTATTTTTTTCATAAAAAAATTATTTAATTTTAATATAAAATAAATTAAACTAATTTTTTGTAAAAGTAAAAAACAAAGAAATTACAATATCTTTAGAACCAAAATATATAGAACAAATGAACAAACCAATAACCTTATTAGAACTCAAGAAAGTTTTGACCGAGAAAAGTGATTATTCTATGATTTATCTTTTGAATATCTTAAGAAAAGTTAAAAATGGAGTTTATCAATTAAAATATAATTATCCAGACGATAATGTCAATTTAAACACTATATTATCTTGCGAACTTTTAAGCTTTTTATACCAATTATTCGAAGAAGAGTTCATTGCTTCAAAAGAAAAAGACTCTCCATATTTTAAAATAATCATCAAAATATTTTTGGAAACGTTCATAAATTATTATTCTTTCATGGTTTTCTGGTTCAAGACAGGACTTATTCAGGACAAGTGGAAGGAATTTGTCATAAAATGCAATAAAAATCAAGCGACTGCTCTTGAAATGAAAATAAATTGGCTTCAAGATTTTGAAATAAGAAAAACAGTTTTTTTATTTTAATTTCATTTACTATATTTTAAAATTTTTTTTTAAGAATAATATGCCAATTTTACCCGATTTTTTGATGCAATTTAGCCAAGATATATTAAATATAGGGAAAAGTGTTAGATTGCTTTCTTATTTTATTTCCGAAAGTCAAGACAAATTTCAAACATTACATGTTCTTTTACTAAATATTAATTTTTCGAACTTAAAAATAAAATAAAAACTTTTTAGCCTTGTTTTGTTAATGATGCAATTTCAATGTTTTATAAATTAATTTTGACCAATTTAACTCAAAAGATTTTTGACAAATTTGAGGAAATCAAAACTCCCAAAAGCAATCCTTTTCAACTTCAATTTAATACATTCTTTGAAGATAAAATACTCAAAGATTCTTTGCAGAATTTTGAACCACAGCCAAAAGAAACAGAACTATCTAAAGAATTTGAAATGCCAACTTCAATTTCAAAACAATTTTTAAATCCTAAACCTGAAATGATCAAATTTAATATTGAAGGATTCAATTTAAATTCTATTCATAAATTAACAATTTCAAAAGAAAACACAAGCAAAACAGAGAATTTCCCTTGTTTAAATGAAAAAAATAGCAAATTTGAAAATAATTTTTGGAGAGAATTCGAAAATTTAAATCCAAAAGAAATTACTTTCTTGAATTTCAAATTAATTTTTGATAAAACAATAAAACATGTGATAACATTCTATAGGAATGAGATTGATAATAGCATTTCTGATTATGTTTTTAATAAGCTTTCGCTTATGGAGTATTTCAATTGCTTGAGGTTTATTATTAGGAAATGATTTCATATTTATCAATTTTAGATCCTTTTATTTTCTTGAAAAAGGTCATCATTTTCAAAATTTTTTAGTGGAATTGTTCAAAACAGTTTTTTTTAATTAAGATTTATCAAAAATTATTGAAATTTTTTTTATGTTAGGTTGATAATTTTGGAAGCATTACCAATATTTATGGCTTAAATGGAATTTTAAAGGCAATACTTTATAAATTTATGAATCAAAAATATTAATCATTATTTAAAAATTGAAAAATAGGAGATTTTGAAAGATTTGAAAAAAGTGGCATTCCCTAATTTGAACTCAGAGTTCTTAATAGAGATTGAAGTAAACAATATTCTTTCCTTCAAGTATTTCGAACTCAACAATTTGAATTTAATTTTTCAAGTAGAAATTGAATCATTAACCATGATTTTTGATTTTTAAATTTAGGTGCCTTATCCACTGAATATTATTTTTGATGCTCAATGCAATTCATATTACAATATGATTTTCAAATTATTGCTTAAAATAAAAAGATCAAAATTCAATATAACAAATAAAAAGTACTTCATCTATCTGAACTATTTATTGAAATTAAAAATATTAATTAGTTATGTCATTAAAAAATTTAAAAATAACGACGTCAAATTTTATAAAAATTCTTTCGAAAATGAAGACTTTGAAGTTTCCCTCTCTAAAGATGAGTTAAATAATTCAGGAAATTCTTCATTTCTCAAAATTATTGAAGACAACAATTTGATTAAAAAAAAGCTGAATTTTTTGAAACACAAATTTTGCATGCTTCAAAAACACCTTAATAATTTTATGGACAATTATGAACAGTTTATAATGGATAATGTAACTATTTATTTAAAGAAGATTTCAGTTTATCTTATTTTTTATTACTTGAGATTATTTTCCAATACACCAAAGAGTTTATTAATTGCATCACAAAAAGACAAGGATTAGAGGAGATTATTTTTGAACACAAAGAATATTTAAAAAAAATCCTAAGAAATTGCTGTTTAATGGAAAAAGTTAATTATTTTTCATTTATGCTTTACATTTATTTGATCAATCATCAATAGAATGAGAAAATCATTGAAACTTTTAATCTTATGTTTGAAATATGCAGCAAATTCAATAAATTAATCTGTCAATTGGAAATTCTTAACACTCATTCTGATTCAATAATATCAGAAATTATGAATCTCAATCATGAGTGTCAAAATCTTCTTAATGCTTTTCATAAAGGGAATAAATTTTTGTACGCTCTCATGACGCAAATTAACAATCAGGGCACTCGAATGCCAAGTTAATTTTTGTTTTTTAAAATTAATCAAATCAAATATTTGAATAGTTTTGGATCTGCTGAATAAATTTAATTTTAACACATATTATATGAATGAGTTAGGAAAATATTTACATTGAATATGATTCCATCCAGTGGGAAATTAAAAAATTTTTTTAAAAAATACTGTAGATTTTTTTCATTAAAATGCAATATTGAAAACATTTTTTTCTATAATTAAATATTTTAAGAAAATTGTTTTAATTCATGAATGCAAATGAAAACGAAGAGCAACAATCTTTTTTTGATCCAAAATTATGTGTAAGTTTTTTCTTCAAAAAGCCATGAATATAAAAACTTTTTTAAGAAAAAAATCAAAGTGAGTGAGTTCACTTGTGTAAAAAGCACAGAAAAATACAATAATAGCCAGAATCTATTAAATGAATTGTGGGAGAAAAAGTCTGAATCAGAAAAAAATGTGAAGCTAAGCGAATCAGAAAAATCAGAAAAAAATTGGAACATCAATTCAACAAATGAAATCAGAGAAAAACGCAAATTATATAAGGTTTTACACAAAATTCAAGATAATAAGTTTTGCAAAACTTTTGACCTTTTCATCCAGAAATATTATTTGAGCAAAAAACAAAGTTACATAACAACATTAAGAAAAAATGTAGAAGAACTTTATAATTTTAACAACGAGTTTTTGCTGCCAATGACACAAAATTGTATAGAGAATATTTATGATAATTCTGCTATTTCACTAATTTTAAAAAAACCAAATAATTTTTCAAATCTGAATTTTTTTCATCAAGAAAAAATCGAAGACCTCGAAATATGGATAGAAAATAACAATTGGTTTTACTTATTATTTATTTATCCATATTTATATTTAAATTTTAGGAAAACAATTTTGATTCATGGAATAGAAAAAATGATGTTAGCCCAATGTTTTTCGGATCATTACCAAAGGAGCAACCAAATCAGTAATTTCCAAATCAGAATAAAATCATACTATGATGCCAATATTCGTAAAAATAGTCTCAAAGAACTTAAAAGTTTTGAGGAAACAACCAAAATAATCTGCACTTATGAAAAAAATGAAGAAGATGTTTTAGATATTACAATAAATATTTCTCTCAGTTCATTAATACCATACCTGACAAAAAACCAAACTCATTTCTCTTTTAACAAAGTCATAAAACCAGTGGAACTGAAATTTGAAGATATTGATACGATTTTAGTCACTCATAAGAAAATGGAATATAAAATGCCTTCAAGCTTAAAAATAAACATAAGTGGTCATAATTGTCTTCATGAAAGCAAAAGCTTAAGAAATTTCCTAATGAAACTTGATAAGGAAAGTAATTATTTTCGAATTGGGAAAAAACCTTATAGTTTGAATGAATTTATTTGTGATGAAGAAACATTGCCCAAACAAGAAGGTTCAAGATTTTCCAAAAGAATAAATAAAATCACAAAGTTCCATATTTTCCAATACTCAAAGATCCAGCTCCAAAAAATGTATTTAGTTAAATATTATATAGAAGTTGAAGTGCAAAACCATAAAAGTGATTTCAGATTATTGATGAGTTTATTGAAAGCGGTCGCTACTTTAGAAAATATATTTCTGATAAACTTCAATATCAATCTGCTCGAAAATCAATTCTATGATTTTTATGATTTTTTAAATAAAAACAAATTAATTTGGTTTAGAAATCGATTTCTGATTTCTATAAAGGTTAATGGAAATTGCAATTCTTTGACCCAAACCAAAAATTTTGATTTCATAAGTTTTATGAATAGAAAAAGAGTCGCGTTTCTTCAAACTTGTGCGATAGAAAACTTAAGGAAAGCCAAAATTTTAAAATTCAGAAAAGAAATTTGCCACGATATTTTGAATTGTCTAATATGATAATTTTAGTTATTTCATGGAAATTAAATAAAAAACTTAATAAATTATATTTTTAAAATAATGCCTAATTTCAAAAAAAAATATTTCACTTTTAAATAAGTATAAAAAAAAATAAAAAATTTCCACTTGTTTTTTTTTCTGTAAGAAAAAAATTAAAAAAAAAAAAAAATTGCTTTTGATTTGAATGTTGCAGTTTCACAAAGTGTTTTCTTTAATAATCAGAACGTTTGCAAGGCCGATGATCACATACACTAAGCAAATGCAATTGCAAAGAAAAGCATTTTCTCATAATTATTTGAGAAGATTTTTCGTCTATATGGGAAATAAATATAATTTAATCGATAGTCTTTTGTCTCAAGGAAAAATTAGCATTTCAAGGAGTGAGATTCAAAAAATAAAGAGTTTATCAGAGGATGTTGCGTAATATTCTTTCATTTATTATCAAAAATTTTATATATTTAAGAATAGAAAAAGGAGTGGAATTTTCATGTGAATTGATAATTTATTTGATTTTAATTGTTCTTCCTTTATATGGATTATATAAAAGTTCAAATGAAGCAAAACAAAAAAAAGAGTTAGTAATAAAGAAATTAGAGAATTTAGATGATGATTTAATTATGATCAAATCGAATCTAGAAAAAGAAGCGAATAACGTTGAAAATAACCTTGATGAAATGAAAAAAAAATTGCAAAGTCAAGAGGAATTTCTGAAAAGAAACTCAGTGATTTATAAACATGAAAAAAATGTCAATAAACAAATGATTTCAGATTTGTTCAATGAGATTGAAGAGCATGTGATCAGCCTCAAAAACGAAAGAAATTCCTTTGATGATTATTTATCGAAAATTTCCTTCAATAACTCAAATATTTCTGTTGAATAAATTGAAAATCTTTTGGTTAAAAACATCAAAAAACAAACAAAACAAAAAAATAATCTTTATTAATCAAAAAAATTTTATGGATTCCTTTTATTAAATGAGAATTAAATAAAAAGAAAGAAAGAAAAATTCATTTTGATTAAATTAAAAGCAGATAATTTTATAATCAAATAGATCTGTTTGCATTTTTTTAAAAAATTCAAAATTTTGATGGAAATCAGAGGAAGCTAATTAAAAGCAAGAAATAATTCACATTTTTAGATAAAACAAAATTAAAAAAAAAAAAATTAAAGTTTGATTTTTAATAAATCAACAAAACTTCTGCATTTTGAGCTAATTTCCTAATTCCAAATAAGAATAGATTTTAGCATCAGATATTATGAGTAATTCGGAAAGAACCTCTAAAACATCATTCAATTCAAAGCCTAGCACAAATCTTACAAATAGATCTCGTTCCCGCTCAGGGGAGAGAAAGAAATCGAAATACAACCAATTTTACAATAAAAATCAGGCTGAAAATCCAAAATTTAAAATAAGTTCAGGTCCTTTGCATTTTCAGGGCTCAAAAGGTGCAGTTTTAAAGAAAACCCCAATAATATCTCGAAAAAACACTTCTGAACATAATAATTCCTCAAGAAATGAAGTTTTTATGAAACCCAAACCTAGAAAAATGCCATCCAACGAATTGGAGTATTCAGCATTTGAATGGGAAGAATTTGAAAAAGATATCGAAAGATCTTGGTATGATTTGGATGAAGGAGGCATTATTGATGAGAATGAGGAACATTATTTTATCGGCAACACAGAAAAATTTAAAGCGATTGAAGATCATTTTGAAAAACAAAAACAAATCCAAGCTAATATAAATTTTAAACAATTAGAAAAAAATGCAGAAAATAACAAATGGGAATTGAACAGAATGGTCACTTCAGGTGTTTTCAAAATCAATGAAATCAGATTAAACTACGATGAAGATGAAAACTCAAGAGCTGTGCTTATGGTCCATGATATTCGTCCACCTTTTTTAGAAGGTCATGTAGTTTTTACGACACAAACTGCACCTATTCAGGTTGTTAAAGACCCAACTAGTGATATGGCGATATTAAGTAAAAAAGGCAGCAATATTTTAAAATATTTTAGAGAGAAAAACGACAGAAGCAAAATGAGGGAAAGATTTTGGGAATTAGCAGGATCAAAATTAGGAAAGCTTTTAAAAATTGAAAAAAAAGAAGAAGATGTTGATACTGCTATTATGACAACTGATGGTGAAGTCGATTATAAAAAAAACTCTCAATATGCGACAGCACTCTCCAAGAAATCCGAAGGTGTCAGTGATTTTTCAAGGTTCAAAACCTTTAAACAACAAAGAGAATATCTACCAATTTTTGGAGCTCGATCAGAGTTAATGAAAATAATCCAAGATAATCGAATAGTGATCATTGTCGGAGAAACAGGTAGTGGTAAAACAACACAATTGACACAATATTTACATGAGGAAGGTTATTCGCAATATGGAATGATAGGATGTACCCAACCAAGAAGAGTTGCTGCTGTTTCTGTAGCAAAAAGAGTTTCCGAAGAGATGGGATGTGAGTTAGGAGATAAAATAGGTTATTCAATAAGGTTTGAAGATTGCACTAGCAAAAAAACTATTATCAAATATATGACAGATGGTGTATTATTAAGAGAGTCACTCAATGATTCTGATTTAGAAGTCTATAGTGCTGTAGTTATGGATGAAGCACATGAAAGATCATTACATACTGATGTTCTGTTTGGAATTCTAAAGAAAGTCGCCCAAAGCAGAAGAGATATCAAAATAATAATAACTTCAGCAACGATGAATGCACAAAAATTCAGTGATTTCTTTGGAGGAGTCCCTATTTACAACATTCCAGGCCGAACTTTCCCTGTGGAAACCATTTTCAAAAAAACTTGTGTTGATGATTATGTTGATGCTGCTGTAAAGCAGGCTTTGACTTGCCATATAAATCAGCCACCAGGTGATATTCTGATTTTTATGACTGGCCAAGAAGATATTGAAACCACTTGTGTGTTATTGGCTGATAGAATAGGTCAATTAGAAGGAGTGCCTGATCTTTTGGTCTTGCCAATATATTCTCAATTACCGAGTGATGTACAGGCAAAAATTTTCGAGAAAAGCGATTCTAGAAAATGTATTGTCGCAACAAATATTGCAGAAACTTCTCTAACGTTAGATGGAGTGAAATATGTGATTGATACTGGATTTAATAAATTAAAGGTGTACAATCCGAAAATTGGTATGGATGCTTTACAAATAGTTCCTATAAGTCAAGCAAACGCCAATCAAAGATCAGGTCGTGCTGGAAGAACAGGACCAGGAGTTTGCTATCGAATGTATACTGATTCTGCTTATAGAGGGGAGTTCCTAGAAAATAACATTCCTGAAATCCAACGAACCAATCTATCAAATGTGGTTTTATTGTTAAAATCTTTGAATATTGACAATTTGCTGGAATTCGATTTTATGGACCCGCCTCCACAAGAAAACATTCTAAACTCAATGTATCAATTATGGGTTCTTGGCGCATTGGACAATTTAGGGAAAATGACTTCTTTAGGTCGCAAAATGGCAGAATTTCCTTTGGATCCCCCGCTTTCAAAGATGTTAATCACAGCAGAAGAATATGGTTGCACAGATGAAATTTTAACTATTGTTTCAATGCTTTCTGTTCCTGCCATATTCTATCGTCCGAAAGATCGTGAGACAGAAAGTGATGCTGCTAGAGAGAAATTATTTGTGCCAGAAAGTGATCATTTAACTTTATTAAATGTTTATCAGCAATGGAAATCACATGAATGGAGTGGAGATTGGTGTTCCAAGCATTTCGTGCATGTGAAATCATTGAGAAAAGTCAGAGAAGTAAGAGCGCAATTAAAAGATATCCTCAGTCAACAAAAAATTCAGGTGATTTCAGCCGGACAAAATTATGATATTGTGCGAAAGGCCATTTGTTCAGGTTATTTCACAAATGCAACAAAGATTAAATCAATAGGAGATTATGTGAATTTAAGAACTGGTATTCCTTGTAAATTACATCCTTCGAGCGCTTTATTCAGTCTAGGTTATGCTCCAGACTATGTTGTATATCATGAATTGATTATGACAACGAAAGAATATATGCAATGCGTGACGACGGTCGATCCTTATTGGCTTGCCGAAATGGGTCCTATGTTTTTCAGTGTGAAAGAACCACATGGAGGAAAAGATAGAAGTGATTTCGAAAAAAAAGGAAAAACTTTAATGCAGGAAGAAATAAAGGAAGCTATGAGAAAACAGACTGAAATAACCAAGATTAAGGAAATAGAAGAAGAAAAAGAAAAGGTAATCAGAAGAATGAAAAGTGAAAGAATTGCACATGTCGGGAAAACGCCGTTAAGAGCCACACCTTTGAGAAACAGCAATACAGATGAAGGTAATTAGGAGAAATTGATTCTTGAAAGAAAAAAAAATTAATTTTCGTTTTCTTGTTTTTTTTCGAAAAAAAATTAAATAAAAGAAAAATATTTATTTGGATAAAGAAAAAAAAAAACAGATGAATATTTTAAATATTAATCAGAAAAAAAATGAAACATATAAAAAACGCAAATTCCAATGGCAATGGCAATACAAATCGGTTAGCTAAAACAACTGATAACTTTTTCGGCTCCAATTTTCTGACACAAAAAATCTTGGGAAACTATTCCAACTATTCCCTAACAAAAACGCAAGTCAGTACAGAAACAAACCCCTCTCATTATAAGGGCAAGATTGCCAGAATGGAAGTAGATCTTTTTCTAAATTTTCCATAAAAAAATAGAAATTAGGACACAAGTAAATTAATTGCTGAAGAACTTGCTCTACATGAAAATGAAAGAAATTCATTAAAACTTCAAAAACAACAATTGGAATCAATTCTAATTACGAAATTGGATGAAAATAGTAATGGTTTATCCAATGAAATCGACCGTCTAAAAAATGAAATATTCAGACATGTAGCTCAGGAAAATGCTGAAACCACCCGATTAAAAAATCAGGAGTCTATCCTAAAATCAGAAAATGAAATTCTGAAACAAAAAATCGAAGGTTAATTCATTTATAATTAAATTTTTCAATAATTTTATTAGGACTTCAAGTAAGAATAGCGGAATTGGAGAAAAATATAGGCAATAAAGATCATAATTTTGGGAAAACTTTCTATTAATTTTTTTTTTCAGAAATGTTTAACTAAAAAATGACTGTTTAAATAAGAAATTGTCTGTTCTTTTTTAAAATTTTTTAAAGAACAGATTATTTTTCTATTAACAAAATTCAAAATATTATCAATTAAGTTAGTGTTTTATAGAAATTTAAATTTCAAACGAAAAAATTAAAAAGCTAAATTTTTTTTTAAAAAAAATGGGAAATAACCGATCAAAATCAGCTTCAAGAGCAAGACCTAATGAAAAACAAAAATTCCTTTTTGGCAGAAATGACGATTTGAAAAACGAAATTACTTTTTATTCCCCAAAACCTCATCCAAAATCAAATTTAATAAATACTAAGGAAACCTTTACAACAATCCCTCAAAATGAAACTCTTTCACAAACCACTTATACAAATACAAATTTGAAAAATCTTAATCCATCATCACTTCGTGAAATTAATGAATCAATAAAGAATTGTTCATTTATTTCAGAAATGTGCTTTCTAACTAAGACAAATTTATTTTTTTTACAATATTCTTCTTTGGTTTACAATCCTGAAAACCTCAACAATAAAAAAGAAACAAAATTTTATCTGGATTTTCCCCTTTTGGTTGAAAAATCCAATGAATTACAATTTTTAGTCAAAACTCCAAAAAACAGCAAAAGACGAAAAGAAAATGCTGCTATATTATTAGATAAATCAAATGCTGAAACAAATTCTGAAATAAAAAAAAATCATTCATCAAATCCACCAGGTTCTTTTGTAAAAGATTGCACTCCGAAAATGCATAACACTAGAGATTTATCTTCACCAAAAGAAGATGGTTCTACACCTCATTTTGATAAAAAGTTTATTTTTATAAAAAAAAACAATTTATAATTATAAAATAGATCTGATTTTTCTCAAAATTCACAAACAAAACTAGAAATAAACCAAACGGGTGATGCAGAAAAACTGAAGGAATTCAATGTGAAAGGAGAGGAAATGAATGTAAATTCAAGAGAAAATCCGATAAGCTTAAAGGAAAAGCTGAATCATATTTTAAAGTCCAATTTGCAACCCTTAAATAAATCAATGAATTCAGACAATTCTTTGAAAATTTCTGGGATTTTAGAAGCTATTGATGATGAACCTCATTATATTCATTTAAATTTAGAAGATTTTTTGAAAGGAAGTGTAGAAAATGAGAAAAATAGTTTTGTGCTTTCGAAAGCAAATTTAGAAAGATTAAACACCATCAACAATAAAACTTCAAATGAAAAACGAAACCTTACCAAAAACAATACAATTAAAAAACAAAAAATGAATAATTCTAATGCTCACAATAATAATACAAAGGAATTAAACAGCAAAAAAATTGTGAATGCTAATAACAAAAACACGAAAACAAACAAAAATGAAGAAAATTTTGAAGAAGCTTTTCAAATGAGAAACAAATTTTTACAAAATAACAATTCTCTATTGATAATGCTCGAAAATAACTCAAAACCTGTGAAGAAAAATGAGAAAGAAAATGATGGAAATACCAAAAAAAATTTGAATTTGCCAAAGGAATCAAAAAAAAATAATTTTTCAAATGAAAATTTCTCAAAAATAAGAAAAAAAATTTAATGTTTTGGAAATAAAAACTAAATTAATTAATTTTTAAATATTTTTTAAATAATCATAATAAAAAAAATAGGAA
>JFJP01038652.1_pt1 | contig 19834 bp, 34 predicted proteins | sample 431651 | NCBI WGS metagenome assembly JFJP01 (sample SAMN02602958, study PRJNA72255) | Microbial mat metagenome, whole genome shotgun sequencing project. | biome: fresh water; feature: sink hole; material: water; isolation source: purple microbial (photo- and chemosynthetic) mats found in...
TATTTTCGACACCCATTTTATTTTTCAGAACAATACACAGCGCAGCTTTAATGGTTTGTAAAAATCCTGGTGTACCGCCATCTTCACGAACCTCGATATCATCAACATACTTAAATTCGCCCCAGGGATTTGTCCAGTCAACAGTACCACCGCCCGGATTGTCAGGTACCGAATTTTGATAAATGGCCGAATTAAAAATGAGAACACCGGGAGTTCCGGGTCCGCCCAAAAACTTATGTGGTGAAAAAAAGATGGCATCAAGTGCCTGTAACGGATCTTCGGGGTGCATGTTTATGTCAACGTACGGTGCTGAAGCTGCAAAATCAACAAAGCACAAACCACCGTTTTCGTGCATAATACGCGCCATTTGGTGATAAGGCGTCGAAATTCCTGTAACGTTGGAACAGGCCGTAAAAGAGCCTATTTTCATTTTACGCGCTTTGTGCTTTTCAAGTTCATTTTTAAGTTCATCCAGATCAACCAATAATTCTTTACTCGGCTTCAACTGGACAACATCAGCAATTGTTTTCCATGTGGGTGATAAAAACCACGGGGCGTTCTTCCTGCGGGAGACAGTCCAGTTTATCCATTTTACTCATCGCCCTGAAACCCAAAATACGCTGAAATTTATTAATCACCGTGGTCATCCCGGAACCTGCTGTAATGATAACATCTTGAGGACCGGCGTTAACATGTTCTTTAATTTTCTTTTGGGCAAGATGGTAGGCTTTTGTCATCAACGTGCCGGTTTCGCTGGTTTCGGTGTGGGTATTTCCAACGAAAGGACCGAAAGTATTGGTAATTTTTTCTTCAATTGGTTTGTAAAGCCTTCCGCTGGCAATCCAGTCGGCGTAAATAATCTGCTTTTCACCAAAAGGTGAAACGAAGGTTTGATCAATACCAATAATATTTTTCCTGAATTTATTAAAATGTTTTTCCATCAAAAAAATCTGAATTAAAATTCTTTTTCATCGTTTTTTATAAATCACGAAGTTATTTTTCTGGCTGTTTGGATGTTCTGTGTTAAAAGGAAATGGCAATTCGGACTGTGCACTTATCATCTCAATAAATGCAATTAGTCTTTCGCCCGGAGATAGTTTGAGAAAATCTTCTTCCCGGCGTTTATTGTTTTCGTCTTTTGTAGCAAAAAAAACTTTCATTTTATTGACAACCCCATTTAATTTCTTACTTTCAAATTGCAGTCGTTTAGTTGGTGATTTGATGGGCAAAAGTAGCTTTTTCTATCCTGTTAATTTAATTCAAACTGGAAATATCTGTCAGGAAAAATATGAGCAACCAAAGAATACTTAACTTTGGACAATATTATTTTGTAAAAATCAAATCCAAATGAAACGAATACCTCATCTTAAAGAACAAATTTCAGCAGCAGTTTGTACAATTTTAATATCGACAATGTTACTGATACAAACAAATAATGCATTTTCTCAAATCCCGGATTTAACAACATCACCGATTGATAATCCCGGATCTGTCAACAATTCTTTCGACTGTATTCTTCCACCAGGATGGGATTTTACGCCAACACCAACGACTTGCATCATCTCTATTGCTGCTAATGCTGTAGTGACCATCAATGGAATACGGATAAATACATGCGATTATATTGGTTGTTTTTACAGGGATGATTTTGGTAATCTGAAATGTGGCGGTGCCTGCGCATACAATGGTAACTTCTCAACTGGATTTATTGCATTTGGAGATGATCCGTTTACCCCGGAAAAAGAAGGCTTTGCAAATGGTGATACCATGCATTTCAAAATATTTTCTTGGCCATGCGCCGGGGGGCGATCTATTGATGTTGATTCGATTGATTTTGAAACCAAAACCTATCAAAATACAATTATTTGGCCTCTTATGGGGATTTCCGCAATTTCATATTTGGCCTGTTGGACTGATTTTGATTGTCAGATTGCAGCATCAAGTCCTAACAATAAAAATATCACTCTTCGTTTCCAAAAAGGGTGGAACGCCTTCAACTATTCCGGAAACAAGCCTGATTTAAAGACTATGATTTCTCAGCTTGGTGAGTGTTTAATTGTTATCAAAGAACTAAAAGGTGTTGGAATTATCTGGCCTGAAAAAAGAATTTACACCTTTGATGATTTCATTGGGGGGAAGGATTATATGATTAAAGTGACAGAAGATTGCACGTTCGCTCAATGAAAAATGATAGGCCTGTAAAGAAAATCTAAAAAAAAGCCCCTTAAAAGGAGCTTTCAAAAACAAAAATTATTTCTTTTCAAATTTCGTCATCTGAGATGAACCCATGAGTTTTCCTTTCTTATCATAACTCTCCGATTTAACAACGCCAACACCTTCGGCCAGCCAGGTTATTTCGGTACTTAAAACTTTTACAATGGCTTTGGCTTCGACGTCCTGGGTTAATTTGTAACACTCAAAAGTTCCGGCCGGCGTAGTAACCGATTCGATGCCTGCGCATTTACGGTTTGTAAGATTTACATACATCGTCACCATGGTAAAACCACCGGTGGTGACTTTTGCTGTAACTTTTCCGTCGGGTAAAACTGAGTTTGTATTTAGGTCGGAAGGATAATACAAAGCATCGCCGTCAACAGTTACCTGCATTTCGGGAGATGATTGATACGATTCAAGATTCATTCCTTTGAACAAATCATTCATATCAACATAAAATTTACCTCCTTCACATTTTACCTCCATCTCGCTGGCAAAGGTTTTATCATCCTTGGCATCTTTAATTGTTTGCTTATAGCGAACATTTAATCCTTTTGCGGTTTCGTTCCGGTTTAAAATATTTTGTGTAGCGTAAGAGGTCGGTTTGCCGTTTTTATCGAAGTAGGTCATCTCAACCATGGTTCCCTCGTCTGAAGGAAAAAACATGCGACAATCCTGGGCAACAACTCCACCCACATTAAATAAAACCGTAAAAAATGCGAGTAAAAAGAAATTGATTTTATTCATAGCCAAAGTTTTAATTGTTTTAAAAAGAGCTACCCATGCCAGGGTAGCTCTGATGAAATGAATTATTTTGCGTATTTAAAATCCTTACCGGGATAATAAGCAGCACTTCCTAATTGCTCTTCGATGCGGAGCAGTTGGTTGTATTTTGCTATCCTGTCGGAACGGCTTGCTGAACCAGTTTTGATTAAACCAGTATTTAAAGCCACTGCAAGGTCGGCGATAGTAGTATCTTCAGTTTCACCCGAACGATGGCTCATAACGGCTGTGTAGGCGTTACGATAAGCCATATTTACAGCGTCAATAGTTTCGGTGAGTGTTCCAATCTGGTTAACTTTTATCAAAATCGAGTTAGCCACACCTTTATCAATTCCTTGTTGTAAACGTTTTGTGTTGGTTACAAAAAGATCGTCGCCAACAAGCTGGATTTTATCGCCCATTTTTTCGGTCATGTATTTCCAGCCAGCCCAATCGTCTTCGGCCATGCCATCTTCGATCGAAATAATCGGGTAATTATCCACCCAGTTTTTCCAGAAATCAACCATTTGCGTTGGTGTAAGCTTTTCGCCTGTTGATTTTTTAAGATGATAAACGTTTTCTTCTTCGATAAAATACTCAGAAGAAGCAGGATCAAGTGCGATAAAAACATCAACGCCTGGTTTGTATCCGGCTTTTTCGATAGCCTGTAAAACTACTTTAATGGCTTCTTCATTCGATTTGAGATTTGGAGCAAAGCCACCTTCATCGCCAACATTGGTCGAATAACCGCCTTTTTTGAGAACTGCTTTCAGGTTATGAAAAACTTCGGCACCCATGCGCAGAGCTTCTGCAAAAGTTGGAGCGCCAACCGGCATAATCATAAATTCCTGGAAATCTATGCTATTATCGGCATGAGATCCGCCATTCAGAATATTCATCATCGGGATTGGCAATGTTTTAGCGCCAACGCCACCAAGATAGCGATACAGTGTTTGTCCGGTTTCGATTGCACCAGCATGGGCACAAGCCAGTGAAACACCTAAAATCGCATTGGCTCCAAGGTTTGATTTGTTGGCAGTGCCATCAATTTCGATCATTTTCTTGTCAATTTCAACCTGATCGAGAACGAAATGCCCCTGCAACTCTTCATTAAGAATCGAATTTACATTGTGAACGGCTTTTAATACGCCTTTTCCCATGTAACGTTCTTTTTCGTTGTCGCGTAATTCCATGGCTTCATGAACGCCTGTAGAAGCGCCGGAAGGAACCGCAGCGCGGCCAATAATACCGTTATCGGTTATTACTTCAACTTCGATTGTAGGATTTCCACGAGAATCCAGAATTTGACGTGCGTGAATATTATTTATTGAACTCATTTTGTAAAGTATTTAATTAGATACATCTGTTAACTAAAAAAGGATAAAGCGTGATTAATGCTTCATCCTTTATCAAATTATTTATTATTCTGAACAATTTTACTCAGTTTTCTTTTCCTCTTCGTTGGCTTCAACAGCATTGTCAGTGCCCGTTTCCAAAACTTCGTCAACTACTTCTTCTTTTTTAGCAGCAACTACTTCTTCTTTCTTTGCAGCAACAACTTCGGTTGCTTTAGTTGTTTCCTCAGTTGCAGCACCTTTTCCGGAACCTCTTCTTCTGCGTTTGGCAGCCGTTTTTCCTGAAGGTGTTTCACTACCCAGAAGTAATGTGTTATAGTCAACCAGCTCCATCATACACATTTCAGCATTATCTCCAAGACGATTTGCCATCTTGATAATTCTGGTGTATCCACCCGGGCGGTTTGCTACTTTAACTGATACATCCCTGAAAAGTTCGGTAACGGCATCCTTGCTTTGAAGGTAGCTGAAAACCATTCGGCGGGAGTGTGTTGTATCCTCTTTTGATTTTGTAATCAGAGGTTCAACATATATTCTGAGAGCTTTTGCCTTAGCAACAGTCGTCATGATCCTTTTGTGCAGAATGAGTGAAGCTGCCATATTCGATAACATCGCCCTGCGATGAGCACTTGTCCTGCTAAGATGATTAAATTTCTTTCCGTGTCTCATTTCAATTATTCCTTGTCTAATTTGTACTTTGTTACATTCATTCCAAATTCCAGGCTCTTGGCTTTCACAAGTTCTTCAAGTTCGGTAAGTGATTTTTTACCAAAATTCCTGAATTTTAGCAGATCATTTTTGTTAAAGGAAACCAGGTCTCCAAGTGTTTCAACATCGGCTGCTTTAAGGCAATTCAATGCTCTGACTGAGAGGTCGAGATCAACCAATTTAGTTTTAAGCAGTTGCCTGATATGCAGTGAGCTTTCATCAAATTCCTCGGTAACATTTTTTTCTTCGGTTTCGAGGGTAATCTTTTCGTCTGAGAAAAGCATAAAATGATGAATCAGAATTTTAGCTGCTTCTTTGAGTGCATCTTTTGGCTGAATTGAGCCATCGGTATTGATTTCCAATACTAATTTTTCGTAGTCGGTTTTTTGTTCCACACGATAATTTTCGACAAAATAATTCACATTTCTGATTGGTGTGTGAATAGAGTCAATCGCGATAGTACCGATTGGTGCATTCAAAACTTTATTTTCGTCGGCAGGAACATAACCTCTTCCTTTGTTAATCGTAATTTCGATCGAAAGTTTAACAGAAGGTTCCATTGTACAGATTTCCACTTCAGGATTTAAAACCTGGAAAACTGATAAATATTTATTAATGTCGCCTGCTTTGAACGATTCCTGTCCTGAGATAACAATGTGAACTTTTTCACTGCTGTCATCATCAACGAGTTTCTTAAAACGTATTTGCTTTAAGTTTAGCAGAATTTCATTTACATCTTCAACAACACCTTTAACAGTAGAAAACTCCTGCTCAACACCTTCAATTCGTACTGTTGTGATGGCAAAGCCTTCCAAAGATGATAGGAGGATTCTGCGCAAAGCGTTTCCAATTGTGATACCAAATCCTGGCTCCAGCGGGCGGAATTCAAAACTCCCCTTGTAGTCGTCCGATTCGATCATGATCACTTTTTCCGGCTTTTGAAATGCTAAAATTGCCATGATTTAAACCTTTGGGTTATTAATTTTTTTTATAATTCTGAATTTTACTTAGAATACAACTCCACGATAAGTTGCTCGTTGATATTTTCCGGGATTTCTCCTCTTTCAGGATATGACATAAAACGACCGGTCATTTTTTCCTGATCCCATTCGAGCCATGAATAACGGTTTGCTCTTGAAGCAACAGCATCCAAAATAACTTCGAGTGATTTTGATTTTTCACGTACACCAATAACATCGCCAGGACGTAAAGCAAAAGAAGGGATATTAACCAATTCTCCGTTTACGGTAATGTGACGGTGAGAAACCAACTGACGGGCTGCCGAACGTGTTGGAGCAACTCCAAGACGATAAACAACGTTGTCGAGACGTGATTCGATAAGCTGAAGTAAAACAGTACCGGTAACGCCTTTTTTGCTACTTGCTTTTTCGAAGGTATTCCTGAATTGTTTTTCCAAAATGCCATAAGTGTATTTGGCTTTTTGTTTTTCGGCAAGCTGGATACCGTATTCCGACGGTTTTTTCCTGCGTTTGTTAATGCCGTGTTGTCCCGGAGGATAATTTTTCTTTTCGAAATTTTTGTCGGCGCCGAAAAGCGGTTCACCAAATTTCCTTGAAATTCTTGTTTTTGGCCCAATGTATCTTGCCATTTCTATCTTTTGCTTTTAAGTTTGCTAATTTCGACTAAATTATACCCGTCTGCGTTTTGGAGGACGACAGCCATTGTGTGGCAAAGGTGTTATGTCGTTAATCTCGGTAACCTCAATACCTGCAGAGTGTAAGGTTCTGATTGCTGATTCTCTTCCGGAGCCAGGTCCTTTAACAAATACCTTAACTTTTCTCAGGCCAAGGTCAAATGCTACTTTTGCACAATCTTCCGAGGCAGTTTGAGCTGCATAAGGGGTGTTCTTTTTAGAACCTCTGAATCCCATCTTACCGGAAGAAGACCATGATATTACCTGTCCCGCGTTATTGGTAAGCGTTACGATTAAGTTATTAAACGAAGCACTCACGTAGGCTCTTCCATAAGGTTCAACCTTAACGACCCGTTTCTTTGTACTTCTTGGTTTTGCTGTTTTTGCCATATTAGATTAGACTTTCAAAATTCTGAAAACTGTAATAATGTGAAATCATCTATTAACCTTTAGCTGCCTTTTTCTTGTTAGCAACGGTTTTTTTACGTCCTTTACGTGTACGGGCGTTATTTTTAGTGGACTGTCCGCGTAAAGGAAGACCTAAACGATGACGGATTCCGCGATAAGTACCAATATCCATCAAACGTTTGATATTCATTTGAACTTCCGAACGAAGTGCACCTTCAACTTTAACCTGTTCGTTAATAATAGTTCGGATTTGATTTTGTTCATCATCAGTCCAGTCCTGGACCTTTTTATTGATATCAACTCCGGCTTTTTCCAAAATATCACGTGCAAGGCTTTTGCCGATGCCGTAAATGTAGGTTAGCCCTATTACGCCTCTTTTATTTTTTGGTAAGTCGATACCTGAAATACGTGCCATAATTTGATAATTTTAATTGTTATTAACCCTGTCTTTGTTTGTATTTAGGATTCTTTTTATTGATCACATACAACCTGCCTTTGCGGCGGACAATTTTACACTCGGGTGTTCTTTTTTTAACTGAAGCTCTTACTTTCATATCTATGCTTTTATTACTTGTATCTGAACGTGATTCTTCCTTTTGATAAATCGTATGGCGACATTGCAATTTTTACGCGGTCGCCGGGTAAAATTTTAATGTAATGCATTCTCATTTTACCTGAAATGTGTGCAGTAATAACATGCCCGTTTTCCAGTTCAACTCTGAACATTGCATTTCCCAGCGATTCGATTACTGTTCCGTCCTGCTCTATAACAGCTTGTTTAGCCATTCAAAAAAAACTTTAATTTCGTGTTATTTGTTCTTACTTAAAACTTCTTCAATAAAATCGAATGTAGATAGAATTTCAGCGTACCCTTTTCTAATCACCACATCGTGCTCAAAATGAGCTGATGGCTTTTTATCGGCAGTTCTGATTGTCCACCCGTCGTTATCCTGGGTAACATTTTTTACTCCAAGATTTATCATCGGTTCGATGGCGATAACCATACCTGCCAACAACTCCTTGCCTTGTCCTCTCCTGCCATAATTTGGAACCTCAGGTTTTTCGTGAAGATTTTTCCCCAGACCGTGACCTACCAGATCTCGCACAACAGAGTATCCAAAACCTTCGACGTAGGATTGAACGGCATAACCGATATCTCCTACCCTCTTTCCGGCAATTGCAGTTTCGATGGCCCGATAGAGAGACTCCTTTGTTCGTTTTAACAACATGAGCACTTTTTCGTCAACCTCGCCAATAGCAAATGTGTAAGCTGAATCGCCAAAGTAGCCATTTTTTTTAACTCCACAATCAATCGAAACAATGTCGCCATCTTGTAATTGACGTTTACCGGGAATTCCATGAACAACTTCATCATTCACCGAGATGCAAAGTGTTGCAGGAAATCCGTTGTAACCTTTAAAACCAGGAATACCTTTATTATCACGAATAAATTCCTCTGCAATCTTATCCAAAGCTAATGTAGTAACTCCAGGAACTAAATGACTGGCTACTTCTGCTAAAGTTTTACCAACAAGTAAAGAACTATTTCTTATTAATTCAATTTCTTCTTCGGTCTTTATTAGAACCATTCGAAGTATTATTTTGTCTTATTTATATTTTTAGAATGCCGAACGACCTTTGATTCTGCCCGATTTGGTCAATCCATCATAATGACGCATGAGCAAATGGCTTTCGATCTGTTGCAAAGTATCAAGCACAACACCAACTAAAATCAGCAGGGATGTCCCACCAAAAAACTGTGCAAATTGCTGATTAACTCCAATCAATCTTACAAGCGCCGGCATGATGGCAACAAAACCAAGAAATAAAGAACCAGGGAATGTAATTCTCGACATTACAGTATCAATAAACTCGGCAGTTTTACGTCCGGGTTTTACACCAGGAATAAATCCACCGTTCTTTTTCATATCGTCAGCCATTTGGTTAGGATTAACTGTAATGGCCGTGTAAAAGTAAGTAAACATTACAATCAGAATAAAGAAGGTAAGGTTGTACCACAATCCATCAATATTGGTAAATGCTGATGCAAAACCGGTTAAAGTGTCTGATTGTGCATATTGAGCGATTGTTAAAGGCAGGAACATGATGGCCTGGGCAAAGATGATTGGCATAACTCCGGCTGCATTAACCTTTAAAGGAATGTACTGACGAACGCCACCATATTGCTTGTTTCCAACAATCCGTTTTGCGTATTGTACCGGAATCCGGCGTGTACCTTGTACCAACAGAATTGTGAGTAGCACAACACCAACCAAAATAATTAATTCGATGATAAAAACCACCAAACCACCGCCCTGCTCTTCCATTCTGGAGATAAACTCACCGAATAAAGCAAAAGGCAGACGGGCAATGATACCAATCATAATGATCAATGAAATACCGTTACCGATACCCTTGTCCGTTATTTTCTCGCCTAACCACATAACAAACATCGAACCTGCGGTAAGCATGATGATGCTCGAAATACCAAAGAACGAAAAGATTGAATGTGATGTGACATTTGGATCGAAAGGATAAATGGCTTCGGGTGCTAATTGTGCGGTAAGGTTGGCGATGTATGCAGGAGATTGGAAAATAAGAATGATTACCGTTAAATAACGTGTAATCTGATTAATTTTCTTACGTCCGCTTTCGCCTTCTTTTTGCAGCTTCTGGAAATAAGGAATGGCCATACCTAACAATTGCACCACGATGGATGCAGAAATATAGGGCATGATACCAAGCGCAAAAATTGAAGCATTAGAAAAAGCACCTCCCGAAAACATGTTGAGCAATCCCAATAATCCTTCGCTGGTTTGCGCCTGCAAAGCACTTAACATATCGGGATCTACTCCGGGAAGAACAACATAAGAACCCAGACGGTACAACAGAATGATACCGAGTGTGTATGCGATCCTTTTCCGCAGTTCTTCAATTTTGTAGATATTACGTATGGTTTCTATTAACTTTTTCATTCTGAAAATTAAATTATAGTTGCAACACCACCATTAGCTTCAATTGCTTTTTTTGCGGATTCGGAGAAACCGTGAGCCTTAACATCAATTTTTACGGTTAATTCTCCACGACCCAAAATTTTGATAAGGTCGCTTTTTTGAGCCAAACCATTGTTGATAAGAACTTCGATATCAAAAACAGTTATACCTTTAATTTCGGCGAGTTTTTGCAAAGTATCCACATTAATTCCGTGATATTCGACACGGTTAAAATTTTTGAATCCGCCTTTTGGAACTCGTCTGTACAGTGGCATCTGACCGCCTTCGAATCCTCTTTTGTGAGAGTAACCCGAACGTGACTGAGCACCTTTATGGCCTCTTGTTGATGTACCACCTCTTCCGGAACCTTGTCCGCGACCAATTCTTTTGCCTTTGCTCACCGAGCCTTCAGCGGGTTTGAGATTACTTAAATCCATTTTATTAAGATGTTATGATAGATTTATACTTCTTCAACTGATAGTAAATGTTTTACTTTTTCAACCATTCCTAATACCTGAGGAGTAGCTTCAACTTCAACCTGGTGCATCATGTGTTTTATTCCGAGTGCAACAAGTGTTCTCTTCTGCCTTAAAGGGCGTCCGATACCGCTTTTAATTTGTCTGATCTTTAGCTTCTTCATGTTGTATAATTATCAATGGTCGAATTAACCGTTAAACACTTTGTCAACTTCAATGCCTCTTAACTGGGCAATTGTGTATGGGTCGCGCATTTTGAGCAAACCATTAATTGTTGCTTTAACTACGCTGTGAGGATTTGATGAACCTTTTGATTTTGCAAGAACATCTTTAATTCCAACACTTTCGAAAACTGCGCGCATAGCACCACCGGCGATTACGCCAGTACCAGGAGCTGCAGGTTTCATAAAAACGTAGGCGCCGCTATATTTTCCGTAACCATCGTGCGGAAGTGTTGCGTGTAGTACAGGTACTTTTACCAGGTTTTTCTTAGCATCATCAATACCTTTTGCAATTGCAGCGGTAACTTCTTTTGCTTTTCCTAATCCATAACCAACTACTCCATTTTCGTTTCCAACAACAACGATTGCTGAAAAGCTAAATGTACGACCACCTTTGGTAACTTTTGTAACCCTTTGGATACTAACAAGCTTATCTTTGAACTCGATTTCGCTCGACTTTACTCTTTTTACGTTTACGTTTGTCATAATTCGTTAAAATTTAAGACCTCCTTCTCTGGCGCCTTCGGCGAGAGATTTAATCCGTCCGTGATACAAATAACCATTTCTGTCGAAAACAACCGATTCGATACCCGCTGCTTTGGCTTTTTTGGCGATCAAATTTCCAACCTGTTTAGCCTGAACCGACTTATTAACTTTTTCTTTTTCAAAATCTTTGCTTTTTGTTGAAGCAGCAACAATTGTATTTCCTGCAAGGTCGTCAACAAGCTGGGCATAGATTTCTTTGTTACTTCTGAAAACAGTTAACCGTGGTCGTTCAGATGTACCAGAAACTATTTTTCTGATTCTTTGTTTAATCCTTAACCTTCTGTATTCTTTTCTATTCTTTGTAGCCATTTTTCAATAGGATTTTACTCCGTAATTGGAATGAATTTTTTAACTATTAACTAGCAGCAGCTTTACCAGCTTTACGCTTGATTTCCTCACCCTGGAATTTAATACCCTTACCTTTGTATGGTTCAGGTTTGCGGAGTGAACGTATTTTAGCGGCGATTTGGCCAAGTAACTGTTTATCTATTGATGAGAGTGTAATGATTGGGTTTTTACTACGCTCAGAAACTGTTGCAACTTTAATTTCTTCGGGAAGAACAACAACAATGTTGTGTGAATATCCCAGAGATAATTCGAGCATTTGTCCTTTAGCTACAGCTTTATAACCCACACCAACCAATTCCTGAACAATTTTAAATTCTTCGGAAACGCCATGAACCATATTGGCAATTAAAGCTCTGTACAAACCATGTAATGATTTATGCCTTTTTTGCTCGGTAGGTCTTTCAAGCTCGATGGTTCCATTTTCAAATTTTACTTTGATATCCGGATCAATTTGCTGTTCGAGGGTTCCCTTTGGTCCTTTAACCGATACCAGGTTTTTTTCTGATATTTGTATTTCGACACCTTTCGGGACACTTATCGGTAATTTTCCTATTCGTGACATATCTTTTATTCTCCTTTATTAGCTGACGTAACACAATACTTCACCACCAACATTATCTTTCCTGGCTTCTTTGTCGGTCATCAGTCCGTGAGATGTACTGATGATAGCGATTCCTAAACCATTGAGTACGCGTGGGAGCTTATCCGATCCGACATATTGTCTCAAACCGGGGCGGCTAACCCTTTTTAATGAAGTAATTGCTGGAAGTTTTGATACCGGATGATATTTTAAAGCAATTTTTATTGTTCCGGGAAACTTATCATCTTCAAATTTATAGTTCAGGATGTATCCTTTTTCGAACAAAATTTTAGTCATTTCCTTTTTCAGGTTCGAGGTAGGAATTTCAACGATACGGTGATTAGCCATGATCGCGTTCCTGATTTGTGTCAAATAATCTGCAATTGGGTCAGTTACCATATTTTACTGCAATTAAAATTATATTTCTTAAAATAAAAACTATTACCAACTTGCTTTTTTTACCCCAGGGATTAATCCTGCTAATGCCATTTCCCTGAAAGTTATGCGGGAAAGACCGAATTGCCTCATGTATCCTTTTGGGCGACCTGTTAGTTTGCAACGGTTGTGCATTCTGATAGGTGAAGCATTTTTGGGTAATTTTTGCAAGCCTATAACATCGCCGGCAGCTTTTAATGCCTTGCGTTTTTTGTCATACTTGTCAACGAGCTTTGCTCTCTTGACTTCTCTTGCTTTCATCGACTCTTTAGCCATATTGAATCGTTATTTCTGATTTTTAAATGGTATTCCAAATTCTCTAAGCAGTGCGTATGCTTCTTTATCGGTATTGGCAGTTGTAACAAAGGTGATGTCCATGCCAGTAATTTTGTTCACCTTGTCAATATTAATTTCGGGGAAAATGATCTGCTCGGTTACACCTAAAGTGTAGTTTCCGCGTCCGTCGAAACCTTTATCGTTAATACCTTTAAAATCTCTGATCCGGGGGATAGCAACTGAAATGAGCCTGTCGAGGAATTCATACATTTTGTCGCTTCTGAGTGTTACCCGAACTCCAATTGGCATTCCTTTTCTAAGTTTAAAATTGGAGATGTCTTTTTTGGATTTTGTAGAAACAGCTTTTTGTCCTGAAATCTGAGTCATTTCGGCAATTCCGAAATCAAGCAGTTTTTTATCGGCAATAGCGTCGCCTAATCCACAATTGAGCGAAATCTTTAAAAGCCTTGGCGCCTGCATGGTGCTTTTGTATTCAAACTGCTTCATTAAAGCAGGATGGATTTCGTTCTGATACTTTTCTTTTAATCTTGGCTTGTAGCTCATTACTTGATAACCTCCCCTGATTTTTTAGAATAGCGGACAACTTTACCTGATTTTTCATCTACACGGCGTCCGACGCGTGTTGGTTTACCAGTGCTGTCGATAACTTTAAGATTCGACACGTGAACACCAGCTTCTTTTTTTACGATTCCGCCCTGAGGACTTTTAGCATTTGGTTTTGTGTGTTTTGAAACCAGATTAATGTTTTCCACAATAGCTTTGTCTTTTTTGGCATCGAGAATCAGGACTTTGCCCTGTTGTCCTCGTGAATCGCCGGCAATAACCATTACATTATCACCCTTTTTTATATGCAATTTTTGTTTCGTCATGATTTGTTCCTCAAATTTTACAGCACTTCAGGTGCTAAAGAAACGATTTTCATATATTGCTTCTCTCTTAACTCACGGGCTACGGGTCCAAAAATACGGGTTCCGAACATTTCGCCTGCAGTATTTAACAATACAACGGCATTGTCGTCGAAGCGAATATAGGATCCATCGTTACGCCGGATTTCTTTTCTGGTGCGAACCACAACAGCTTTCGATACTGTTCCCTTCTTAATGTTTCCTGAAGGTAGTGCATTTTTTACAGATACAATAATTGTATCTCCAATTCGCGCATATTTTTTCCTGGTACCACCCAGTACGTTGATACAAAGTACTTCCTTTGCACCGCTGTTATCAGCAACTCCTAATCTGGATTCTTTCTGTATCATGATTATTTAGCTCTTTCGATGATTTCGACTAATCTCCAACACTTATTTTTACTGAGGGGTCGGGTTTCCATAATCCTGACAGTGTCGCCAATATTGCTTTCGTTAGTTTCGTCGTGAGCACAAAACTTGTTGGTTTTCTTGACAAACTTGCCATATTTGGTATGTTGTACCCTTCTTTCGACCTGAACAACAATGGATTTTTCCATCTTATTGCTGACTACCAAGCCAACGCGTTCTTTTCTTAGCGGTCTTGTTGCTTTGCTTTCCATTATGATAATCTCTAATTATAATTTTCCTTCAAGATTTCTTTTACGCAATTCTGTATTGATCCGTGCAACGGTTCTGCGGTAATCTTTAATCTTATTAGGGTTTTCGAGAGGTGAAACAGCATGATTTAACTTGAGTTTATTAAGCTGTTTGGTTTCCTCTTCGAGCCTTTCTTTTAAATCGTCGTTCGACAATTCCAAAATAACACTTTGTTTCATTCTGGTATAGTTATTATTCTTGAACGTAATCTCTTCTCACTACAAACTTGGTATCTACAGGGAGCTTTTGGGCTGCCAGGCGGAGGGCTTCTTTTGCTACTTCCAATGGTACGCCATCGGCTTCAAAAAGTATGCGCCCGGGAGTTACACGTGCCACGAAATATTCGGGAGCACCTTTACCTTTACCCATACGAACTTCGGCAGGTTTCTTTGTTACTGGCTTATCAGGAAAAATATTAATCCAAATCTGGCCTTCACGTTTCATGTGACGTGTTACTGCCTGACGAGCAGCTTCGATCTGCCTACCTGTTAACCATGCTTCTTCCATGGTTTTTATTCCGAAAGAACCAAATGCAAGCTCGTGACCTCTGTGGGCATTCCCTTTCATCCTCCCTTTTTGCTGCTTTCTGTACTTTGTTTTCTTTGGCTGTAACATTATGATCGAGTTGTTAAATTTATCTTATTGTTTTTATTACTTATCTTGAATCGCGTCCTTCACGACCACCGTCGTATCCATCACGTCCTTCGCGTCCACGTGGCCTTGGCTTGCGTGGTCCTGCTCCTCCTGGTCCGCCACCGGAAACACCCATTGGTTTTTGCTTTTTATCGCCGGTTGTCATTGGGATAAGATCTGGTTTTCCAAAAATTTCGCCTTTGCAAATCCATACTTTTATTCCGATACGACCATAAGTAGTGTGTGCTTCGGCAGTTGCGTAATCAATGTCGGCTCTCAAAGTGTGTAAAGGTGTTCTTCCTTCTTTGTACATTTCGTTCCGTGCCATTTCGGCTCCACCTAATCTACCTGAGATAAGAACTTTAATTCCTTCTGCGCCAATCCTCATTGTTGCTGCAACAGATGTTTTTATTGCTCTTCTGAACGAAATCCTACCTTCAATCTGCCTGGCAATTGTTCCTGCTACTAAAACTGCATCAAGTTCAGGCCGTTTAATTTCGGAGATATTGATCTGAATTTCTTTTCCTGTGAGCTTCTTAAGTTCTTCTTTCAGTTTATCAACCTCTTGTCCGCCTTTTCCGATAATGATACCAGGGCGTGCAGTTTGAATGGTTACTGTAACAAGCTTGAGTGTACGCTCAATAAAAATCTTTGAAATTCCAGCCTTTGAAAGACGTGCATTCAGGTATTTTCTTATTTTGTCGTCTTCTACCAGTTTGACATCAAAAGTTTTGCCGCCGTACCAGTTCGAATCCCATCCTTTGATAATTCCTAACCTAAGACCTATTGGATTAGTTTTTTGTCCCATTCGGTGTTGAAATATTGGTTAATGTTTTTTTTATTTTAATCTTTAAATTTTTATGCGTTGGTTTCAGCAACTTCGCGCCTGCTATCAAGAACCACAGTTACGTGATTTGAACGTTTTCTTATCCGGTGTGCTCTGCCTTGCGGGGCAGGACGGATACGTTTAAGTTGTTTGGCGCTGTCAACCATGATTGATTTTATGAACAGGTTGCTGTCTTCCATTCTGACGCCTTCATTTTTAATTTGCCAGTTTGAAATCGCCGAAAGTACCAGTTTATATAATCTGTTGGCTGCTTCTTTTGGGGTAAATTTGAGTACTCCAAGAGCCAGTTCTACGTTTTTCCCTCTTACCAGATCTGCAACTAAACGCATTTTCCTGGGTGAAGTAGGGCAATTATTTAACTTGGCAAAGTATAATGTTTTATTTGCCTCTTTTCTTTTTTCTGCTGCTAAATGTTTACGTGCTCCCATTTCTTTTACTCCTTATTTTTTACCTTTATTACCAGAATGGCCTCTGAAAATACGTGTCGGAGCGAATTCTCCAAGTTTATGGCCGACCATGTTTTCGGTAACATACACAGGAATAAATTTATTTCCGTTGTGAACAGCGATGGTTAGACCAACAAAATCCGGAGAAATCATTGAAGCCCTTGACCAGGTCTTGATCACGTTTTTCTTTGTGGCAGCCTGACTATCAGAAACTCTTTTCTCAAGCTTGTAATGAATATATGGACCTTTTTTAAGCGAACGACTCATCTTATCTAAAATTTAAGAATTACTTTTTCCTTCTTTCGAGTATCCACGTGAAGGCATACCTTTCCTTGATCTTGGCAAACCGCCTGAAGCTCTTCCTTCTCCACCACCCATTGGGTGATCAACAGGATTCATAACTACACCTCTGGTGCGTGGTCTTCTTCCGAGCCATCTGCTGCGACCTGCTTTACCAGAAATCTCGAGCTGATGGTCAATGTTTGAAACAGTTCCGATGGTAGCTTTACAAGCTTGAAGTATTAACCTGGTTTCGCCGGAAGGAAGTCTCATTACTGCATACTTTCCATCTCTCGACATTAACTGTGCGTACGAACCGGCACTTCTTGCCATTTTTGCTCCCTGTCCCGGACGAAGTTCAATGTTGTGAACGATCGTTCCAAAAGGAACCTCACTCAGGAACAGCGTATTTCCAACGTCTGGGCTAACACCTAATCCTGACAAAATAGTTTGACCAACTTTGATTCCGTTTGGTGCAACAATGTACCTTTTTTCACCATCGGCATATACTACCAGGGCAATACGGGCGCTGCGGTTAGGATCGTATTCAACAGTTTTTACTGTTGCAGGAATACCATCTTTATCACGTTTAAAATCAATGATCCTGTAATTTTGTTTATGACCACCACCGGTGTATCTCATGGTCATTCTTCCATCATTATTCCTACCACCACTTTTTCTGATGGGTTCCATCAAACTTTTTTCAGGTTTGTCGGTAGTAATATCATCAAACGCACTAATAATTTTGAAGCGCTGACTGGATGTTGTCGGTTTGAATTTTTTTAAAGCCATTTATCTTAAATATTGCTGTAAAAATCAATTGTTTCACCTTCTGCTATTGTTATGATAGCTTTTTTATATGCGTTGGTTTTACCGCTGATGAGACCCGTTTTGGTAAATCTCGATTTGGATTTTCCAGAATACCTCATTGTATTAACCTCCTGGACATCTACATTGTACATTTCCTCAACAGCTTTTTTAATCTGGAGCTTGTTTGCACTTTTATCAACGACAAATCCATATCTCTTGAGCTTTTCGCCAAGTGCAGTCATTTTTTCGGTAATGATCGGCTTAATCAGAATATTCATTTTGCCTTATCTTTATTAGTTTCTAATTACCTTAGTTGTTGAACATTTCATTAATACCCTTGAGTGAGCTTTCAACGATTAAAAGTTGTTGGGCTTTCATGATATCAAATGTGTTAATATTCGATGAGTTTTGGAATAATACCTCCTGAAGGTTCCTTGCTGACATTGACACATTTAAATCTGTACCAGGGAAAACAATGATTATTTTCTTTCCTTCGAGGCTAAAACTCTTGATAAGTTGAACAAAGTTTTTTGTCTTTGGAGTATCAAATGTAAAATCTTCAAGGATCGTAATTTTGTTCTCACTTGCTTTGTATGATAAAGCTGATTTACGGGCAAGACGTTTTAGTTTTTTATTTAATTTAAAACTATAATCCCTTGGACGTGGTCCAAAAACCCTGCCACCACCTCTAAAAATCGGACTTTTGATGCTACCAAAACGAGCGGTACCTGTTCCTTTTTGTTTCTTCAATTTACGGGTACTCCCTGTAATTTCGCCTTTTTCTTTCGATTTGTGAGTTCCCTGGCGCTTGTTAGCCAGAATTTGTTTCACATCAAGATAAATGGCATGATCGTTAGGGCTGATTCCAAAAATGGAATCATCGAGCGATATCGTGCGAGCGGTTTTCTCGCCATTCTTATTATAAACTGCTAACTCCATCTTTCAACAATTATAGGTGATCCATTTGGTCCCGGAACTGAACCTTTAACAATAATCATATTTTTTTCGGGGACAATTTTCAAAACCTGAAGGTTGATCATTTTCACCCTGGTGTTACCCATTTGTCCTGCCATACGTATTCCTTTAAAAACACGTGAAGGCCATGACGATGCTCCCAAAGAACCTGGTGCTCTGAGCCTGTTGTGTTGTCCGTGAGTTTGTCCACCTACCCCACTGAAACCATGACGTCTTACAACACCCTGGAAACCTTTTCCTTTTGTAGTTCCAATAACATCAATGAACTCTCCTTCGATAAACACGGTTACATCAACAATATCACCGAATTTCTTTTGGTGGTCAACTTCAAACCTGGTAAATTCCCTTACAATACGTTTTGGGCTAACACCGGCTTTTGCAAAATGACCTTTTAAAGCTTTGGTTGTGTGCTTTTCCTTCTTTTCACCATACGATAGTTGAATGGCTTCATAACCATCCTTTTCAATGGTTTTTACCTGGGTCACCACACATGGACCAGCCTCGATAACTGTACATGGAATGTTTTTTCCATTCTCGTCGTACAGGCTGGTCATCCCTATTTTTTTACCTATTATTCCAGACATTATTACTAATCTTTAATTTTTATCAAATCTTAACCAATCCAAACTTTATCAAACCTTGATTTCAACCTCAACGCCGCTGGGCAACTCGAGTTTCATCAGCGCATCAATGGTTTTTGTGGTTGAACTGTAAATGTCGAGAAGCCTTTTGTAAGAAGATAATTCGAACTGCTCGCGTGCTTTTTTGTTAACAAAAGTTGCACGGTTTACAGTAAAAATCTTCTTGTTTGTAGGCAACGGGATTGGACCGCTAACTACTGCGCCGGTGCTTTTTACAGTCTTTACAATCTTTTCGGCTGACTTATCAACCAGATTATGATCGTACGATTTTAATTTTATTCTAATCCTCTGACTCACCTTATTGTAATTTATTTGATTCTTAAAATCTATTTATACTTTTACGATGTATCCCTTTATTTTGTACAGCACTTGTTCCAGTAACTCGTTTGGAAGTTCGGCATAGTGCGAAAATTCCAGACTCGACAAGGCTCTACCCGAAGTGATCGAACGAAGTGAAGTTACATATCCAAACATTTCAGACAATGGCACTTTAGCCTTTAAAACCTGACTGTTTATTTTTGCAATCACCTCTTCAAGGTGTCCACGACGTTTATTTAAATCGCTGCTTACATCTCCGATATACTCATCCGGTGTAGAAACTTCAAGTTTCATTACCGGCTCAAGTAAAGTTGATTTCATGAGTTT
>JFJP01038078.1_pt1 | contig 19826 bp, 10 predicted proteins | sample 431651 | NCBI WGS metagenome assembly JFJP01 (sample SAMN02602958, study PRJNA72255) | Microbial mat metagenome, whole genome shotgun sequencing project. | biome: fresh water; feature: sink hole; material: water; isolation source: purple microbial (photo- and chemosynthetic) mats found in...
TTTTTGTCCACGAAAGGCACGGAGGGCACGAAAGTTTTTGTCCACGAAAGGCACGGAGGGCACGAAAGTTTTTGTCCACGAAAGGCACTAAAGGCACGAAAGTTTTTGTCTCTAAGATCTTTGTCCACGAAAGGCACGGAGGGCACGAAAGTTTTTGTCCACGAAAGGCACGGAGGGCACGAAAGTTTTTGTTCCCTAAGATTATTGTCCACGAAAGGCACTTAGGGAACGAAATTTTTTGTCCACGAAAGGCACTAAGGGCACGAAATTTTTTGCCCTCCACTGTTTTTTGTCCACGAAAGGCACTAAGGGCACGAAAGTTTTTGCCCTCCTGGGATTTTTGTCCACAAAAGGCACGGAGGGCACGAAATTTTTTGTCCTCCTGAGATTTTTGCCCGTGAAAGGCGCCGTGGGCACTCACTGGTAGAAGTTCCTCCGGAAGGCCTGGAAGTCGTCGCGGCCCCGGAGCAGCACGTTCCAGACCCCGCGGAGGAAGCCGGTGCCGTAGCCGACGAGCTGGGCGAAGCTGGCGGGCACGGCCAGCAGGGCCACCCGCGCCTGGCCCGAAAGGCGCCACGCGTCGAGGAAGACCAGCAGGGCGAAGGCCGCCAGGGGCAGCAGGAAGAGCCAGTGGAAGAGCGACAGGGCCAGCAGCACGGCCAGGCCCAGGGTGAAGACGCTGGGCAGAAGGTGCAGGGCCTTGAGCGAGTGGGGGTGGCGCCTGAACAGGTGCAGCCGGGCGATGCCCGAGTTGTGTACCTGCTTGAAGAACTTGCGCAGGTCGGTCCGGCGCTTGTGGAAGACGGCGGCCTCGGGGATGAGCTTGGCCCGGAAGCCGTCCTCGAGCAGGCGCAGGCTCAGGTCGAGGTCCTCGCCGAAGCGCATCTCGGAAAAGCCTCCGGCCTTGAGGAAGGCGCGGTTGGAGATGCCCATGTTGAAGCTGCGCGGGTGGTAGGTGTCCAGGTTGACCTTGCCTCCGCGGATGCCGCCCGTGGTCAGGAAGGAGGTCATGGCGTGGTTGATGGCCTTTTGCAGGGGGCTGAAGTCGGGGTGGGCCATGTCGGGGCCTCCGTAGGCGTCGGTGAAATCCTCGCGGAGGCTCTGGTTGACCTTCTCGAAGTAGTCGTGGGGGAGGATGCAGTCGGAGTCGAAGAAGACCAGGTACTGCCCAAGGCTCTGCTGGGCGCCGTGGTTTCGGCTGGGTCCGGGTCCGCTGTTGGGCTTTTGGAAATATTGCAGCCTCATGCTGGGCATGAAGCGCTCGACCACGGCGCGGGCGTCGAGGGTGGAGCCATCCTCGACCACGGTTACGTCGAAGTCGGTGAAGGTCTGCCGGGCGAGGCTTTCGAGCAGCTCGGCCAGCTCGTCGGGGCGGTTGTAAACGGGGATGATGACGCTGTATTGGGGCATGGCGCGAATGTAGGGCATCGGGCCGAAGCGGCAAAGTGGAGGGCAAAAAAGCCGCGGGACCCCTCCCGCGGCTTCTCCAATAAAACCACCCTAAAAAAGTCATCACGGTTCCGGCAGATGGGGCAGCTCGCCGAAAAGCTTGAGCTGGTCCACCTTGTGGAATATGGTCTCTGGGTCGATGTCATAGACCCAGATTTCTTGTTTTTCGTTGAGAATGTAGATGCGCCTGCCATCGTGCGAGAAGACGCCTTTGTCGAGCCGGTGCTCGGTGCTTCTCCTCCAGAGCTCGTGGCCTCGGGTGTCCCAGAGCACGATCTTGGAGTCCTTGTCCACGGTCAGGAGCAAGCCGCGGTTGGGCGTGTAGTCGATGCTGGCGATGGCGTTGTCGAGGGGGCCGGTGAGGGCCAGGCTCGAGCCGTCGGGGCGCAGGCGCAGGATGCCTTGCGAGGTGCTGGAGTTGATGAACAGGGCCAGGCTTTCGTCGGGGGTCGGGCAGATGCCGCTGATGGGCTGGCTGTGGTCGCCGTCGCGCAGGCGGGTCAGGATGGCCAGCTCCAGGTCGAAGGCGTACAGGGCGCCGCCGACGGTTCCGGCGATGATCTTGCTCTGGTCGTGCGAGAAGGCCAGCTTGCTGATGGACTCGATGGGCTGGCTTTGCCGGCGCAGCAGCTCTCCTCGGGGGTTCCACAGGGCCAGGAAGCCATCGTTGCCGCCGCTGAGCAGGATGCTGCCGTCGGCGTTGAAGGCCAGGTCCGCCACCGCTTGGCTGTGCCGGGCCGAGTCGCTCCGGGTGAGCTTGCCCTGGGCGTCCCAGAACTGGAACCCGCCGAGCTCGTCGCCCGTGACGAACTCGCCGCTGGTGGGGTGGCAGGCCAGGGCCGTGATGACCCTGTCGAAATGGTGCTGCGCGAGCAGGTTCCCCTCGGGCGAGCGCAGCTCGACGTTGCCGTTCTTGGCATAGCAGACCAGGTTTCCGTTGCTGGCGCATTCGATGAGCTTGTAGGCGATGCCTTTGCCGATCTGGGTCTCCCTGGGGTTGTTGACCTGCCAGCTCAGCAGCTTGCCGTCCTTGCTGGCCGAGATGAGGTGTTGGCCATCGGGCGTGAACTCCAGGCCCTCGATCTTGCCTTGCTCGCAGAGGAATTTCCGCGCGATGGGCAGGGGCGACAGGTCATCCATCCGCCAGACGAAGATCTGCCCGGCCTCGTCGCCAGCGGCCACGCAATCGCCGTTGGGTGAGAAGCATACGGCCGTCATGGGCGCGTCGCCCCCTTTGAGGGTCTCCCACTGCTGGCTGGAGGAATCGACCAGAAGGACGTCGCCCAGGGCGCCCGCCACGGCCAGTTGCTTGCGCACGGGCGACTCGGCCAGGGCGTTGAGCTGCTGCCCCAGGTCCAGCTCGGCGAGCTCGCGCCCGTCCACCGACCAGGTGGCCAGGATTCCTTTCCGGGTGATGGTGGCCAGTTGTTGCGCCTCTTGCAGGAAAACGGCCTGGGTGGCGAACTCCTTGGTGTCGAAGCTCGCGATCTCTAGGCCGGCCATGTTCAGCATGATGGCCTTCTGGTCGGAGCAGGCCAGGATGAGGCTGGAGGCGCTCGGGGCGATGTCGAGCTGGAGGATGCGGCTTTCGATAGGGATCCGATCCCGGCGGACGTCGCCGCCCCAGCTTTCGAGCTGGTAGTCGAAAGTCTCCCGGCCCACCTGGACCAGCATCCGCTGCTGGCCCAGGTTGTTCTGGTAGAGCTTGAGGTCCCAGACATACTCTTCGCTCTGGGTGGGCAGCACGAAGGTGCTTCGGTCGGTGAGCCGCAGCAGGACGATGCTGTGCTTGGTGCCGTAGGCCACCAGGTCGCCTTGCAGGTCGAAGCAGGTTATCGTCCCCTGCTCCTGGGCGATGGTCTGGTAGAAGGCGTCGGGCAAGTAGTAGTGCTTGATCAGCTCGCTCCAGCTCCCCATCAGCTCGGGCGCCTCCAGGTATCCCTGCTGGGCGTGGCGGAAGGCCATCGTGGGGTCGGTGCTGCTGTGGTTGGCCGCCAGCAGCATCTGGTTCTTCGATTTGATCTCGTGGTTCTGGAGCTCGAGCTGGTTGTCCTGGACGCGCTGCTGGTAGAGCATGTTTCCCAAGACCACGATAATTGAAATGGCCAAAATGAGGGTGAAGCTCGCGCGTTTGTTCTTGCGCTTCTGCTCCTGCTTCTCGACCCTCTCGCGCTCCATTTCCTTCTCGTGCCGTTCGCGCTCTACCCGCCGTTCCTGCTCGCGCAGCCGGGCGAGCTGGCGCTGGGAGCGCATCTCGGCGATAACGGGCGTGAGCACGTCGTGGACCAGCTCGACGTAGGAGGTCTCCTTGCGCTGGCTCAGGCTGACGATCTTCTTCTCGACCAGGCGGTCCACCTGCTCGCGGCTGAGCTTGTGCTCGTTCAGGAAGACCTCCAGGGCCTCCATCTTGCGGAATCCCTTGGCCGTGACCAGCGACTCCTCGATGGCCACCTGCACCCGCTCGGGCATCTGCTGGAGGGTGGCCAGGTAGTAGGTCTTGACGGTGTCGTCCACCTCCTCCTCGTCCACGAGCTCCTTGGTGATGAGCTCCATCTGCCGGGCCAGGCGCTTCTCGTTGAGGCGGTGGCAGAACAGGCTCAGGATGAAGGGCTCGATGTGCTTGTCCTCCCACGAGAGGTTGTTGATCTTGAGCACCGGGTAGTCCGATTCCTTCGAGGCGGGCAGCTTGCGGGCGATGTGCTCGGCCGTGTCTTGGCTCATGACCATCTTGGCCGGCTGGTGGATGGCCTCCAGCGCGTTCCAGCCCCGCATGGTCATTACCCGGAAATGGCTGTTGCGCATCTGCGAGGTGTGCAGCTCCAGGCTCTCCACGTGCGGCAGGAAATCCTCCTTGAAGCTGAACACCAGCCGGTAGTCGTGGACGTGGAAGTAGTCCGGGTACTCCGAGTCCTTGGCCAGGAAGTAGCGCTCCTGCACCTTCAGCGGCACCTGCCCCGTGGCGAGGTCCGTCAGCTCCGTGACCAGCTCCTCCACGTCGGCCGCGGCATCGGCCAACGTGAAGACCTCCTCGAACTGGTCAAAGATGAACACCGGCTTGACGAAGCCGTTCAGGATCTTGCAGTAGTGGAGGTACTCCCAGAAGGTCTCCCGGCCCCGGCGCTGGTTGAAGTTGCTGTCCACCTTCCGCACCTCGTTGAAGAAGGCCTCCTGCATCTGCTCGATCGGCCGAAGCGTCCGCGACGCGAAGTCGATCCGGAGGAAGATCGGCAGGTAGTACTTCCGCCGCAGCACCGGCACGACTCCCGCCCGCAGCAGCGAGGTCTTGCCCACCCCCGAGCGGCCATAGACGAAGGTGGCCTTGTGCTTGAAGACCAGTTGCACAAGCTCTTCGATCTCCTGGTTGCGGCCAAAGAAAAAATCCTTGTGCTTTTCGTTGAAGGAGCGAAGACCCAGAAACGGGTGCTGGAGGTCGATGTGTACCTCGTCCTTGCCTTTCTCCAACTCGAAGACCTTCCGCTGGGGAAGGGCCGGGGTCTTCTGTCGTTCCAAGTGTAAAGTTTTCAAGGATGATGATGTTTAGGGTTTCGGCGCCGTGCGCTGCTTTCTGATTTCGATTTCAAAACTAGAGAAAAAAGTAATTCCGCAAAATTATTTTCCAGATGAAAGTTTTATTCAATTGATAATCAAGGCATTATTTTTTATAAATTCAAATTTTTAATGCGGAATGTGCTTTTTACTAAAGTTTCTTTATCAAATGTCTGACTTTATCGACATTGGTTTTTTTAATTCACTGATTGAAAATAAATTGATTTTGGTGTTGAAAAGTCTTTTGGTATTTTTGCCCACGGCCGATGGCATACGACATAAAATTCAGGAATGCCTGATTTCTTTTTTATGAACCAACAAAGGCAGTCTGCCGGGAATCGGCCCTCGCGAGAGGGGAGGAGCGCGCTGGCCCGCCCAGATGTTTTTCGAGGCAGGCGCTTGGGCGATAACATTTGCTTGGCCCGAAAAAAAAACCAAAATTTGTGAAGACTTCCACCCAAACCTCCACCCAAGACGATGGCTCAACTACAGGCAGGCGCCTTCCTCGATTCGATACTCCATCTGGCCGACCACCCGGATTTTGGGCCCCAGCTCAAGCCCTTGCTGCGGCTGCTCTCGCACTTCGAGTGCAAAAGCCCCGACAAGCTGGTCCATCCCGAAAACGGCGGCCAGGAAGACCTCGCCTCGATGGTGCTCGACAACCTGCTGAGCCGGGGACTGCCCACCCGGGCCTCCGCCTTCGCCGAGCAGGCCCTCGAGCGCGCCTTCGGCCAGACCCGCCGCCACGACGACGAGCACCGCTTCGGCTACGCGCTGGCCCGCCCCGAGCTGGAGCCGCTGCTTTTCAGGGCCCTGCACGTGGTGGACCCCCGCGCCACGGTCAAGAGCCAAATCCACGGGCAGGGAGTCTCCTGGAACGATGTCGAGGCCGTCATGGAAGACAACTTCCTCTACGCCTTCGTGCCCGAGTTCCTCGGCGAGGCCTACGTCCAGCTCCTCCAGCGCGACCGCTCGTTCCCCGAGATGCTGCGCTTCCACCCCAAGACCTTCGCCCATTACCAGGATTTCGCCCAGAACTTCCTCGAGCGGCAGGTCAAGACCACGCTCGACTTCGCGCTCGAACTGCCCTACCTCCAAGGCCCCACCCGCGCCTTCCTGCTCGAGATCGAGGCCGAGAAGATGGAGACCCTCAGCGAGAAGGAGTGGAACGACTTCAAGGACCACTGCCTGGAGGCCTGGGGCCAGAGCCTGCGCCTGCGCGTGGCCCAGGAGGCCTTCCAGAGCGTCCGCCAAGACCTCCGGCCGCTGGTCGAGGCCGCCCGCTCCGAGCCCTACCTGGCGCGGCTCGAAGAGAATTTCCACCATCCGCTCTGGGAAAGCCCCGACGGAGCGCTGGCCTTGCAGCTCGCCCTCGCGCCCCTGGGCGCCGCACGCGTGCTCAAGGTGCTGCTGCGCTACCTCCTCGCGGGCAAGCTCGACCTGCGCGCCGAGCGCTGGAAGATCGCCGTGGTGGAGCGCGACCTGCCCTGCGCCGAGCTGGCCTTCGACGAGCTGCGGAACTGGCGGGCCCTGCTCGCCGGCATCCTGCCGGGCGTAGGCAACCTGCCGCCCATCGAGCTCGAGGTCTTCGCCAGCGAGCCTTTCTTGGGCTCGCCCCTGCGCTCGGGCTGCGTGCCTACCCTCGAGTTCGCCAAGTTCCCCAGCGGCAGGCCCTACGACCTGGTGCTCGACGTCTCCGTCCTGGCCCGCGAAGGCCTGCGCCTGCCGCTGCTGGTCCAGAACGGCCGCCTTTTCGCCGAGCTGCGCTCGGCCCACGCGGTGGCCTCGCGGCGGCGCTTCCACTTCGCGCCCCAGCACCTGGCCGGGCACGACTGGGCCCAGTCGCGCTACTCCGACCTGCGCGCCCTGCTCGGGCACCTGTTCCGCTACAAGGACTTCAAGGCCGGGCAGTGGCAGGCCCTGCTGCCCATGCTCAACCAGGAGAACCTCCTGGCCGAGCTGCCCGCCAACTTCGGCAAGACCCTGCCCTGGCTGGTCAACAACCTTCTGGGATGCGCCCCGGCCCTGCTCGTCTTCCCCGACGCCCTCGGGGCCAAGACCGCCCGCGACAAGTTCGCCCGCCTTTGGGTGGACGCCTACCAGCGCCTCGACTTCGAGCTAGAGCCCCGGGCCGCCGCCGAGACCATCGACCGGCTGACCGACCGCGGCGCCCTGTGGATGCTGCTGCCCGGGCAGAACCTCTTGCAGAGCGTCCTGCGCAAGGCCCTGCTGCTGGCGCGCCAGCACCGCTTCCCCTGGGCCAACGTCGTCTTCGCGCAGGCGCATTGCCTGGTCGAAAGCAGCCACGACCACCGGCCCTCGCTCTTCAAGGCGCCCGCCACGCTCCGACGGCTCTGCGCCACCTGGGCCGAGGGCAGGCCGCTCGCCCTGCACGGCTTCTCGCGCCTGCTGCCTCCCGAGCTCCTGCCCGCCCTCAAGCGCGAGCTGGGCATCGACGCCGCCAGCGAGCACCTGCGCGTGGCCGCCGCGCCCACCGACAGCCTAGAGGTCCTGGCCTGCCCGACGCCCCCCGCCGAGGCCGCCGCCTACGAGCTCGCCATCCGCTCCGCGGCCGCCAAGAAGGGCGAGCTGCTGGCCCAGCTTTTCGCCGACAAGGACGCCCCGCCCACCGTGGTCTATGTGCCCAACGACCAGGGGTTTGATGGCATCTCCAGCACGCAGGGAATCGGCGTGGCCGACAAGCTCGAGGCCACCCTGGGCAAGGCCGAGGTAGCCCGCTTCCACGGCGCCGCCCGCGACGACCGCTTCCTGCTGTCCAAGCCCCTGCTGGCCCAGAGCAAGAGGGACCTCGAGCGATTCCAGGAGGGCATGGCCCGAGCGCTGGTGGCCACCGAGGGCCTGGAGCCGCTCGAAGGCCGCCACGCCCAGCGGGTGCTGCACTTCCTGCTGCCCGACTCGCTCGAAAGCCTGGTGGAGCTCTCGGAAAAGCACCTGCCCGACGGACGGCCCATCCGCCGCGCGCTGCTGTTCAACCCCACCCCGGCGCTCGTGACCGAGGCGTTCTGGCAGGCCGACGAGCAGGGCGAGCCGACCGAGGCCGTCGAGACCCGCCAATGGCCGCTCGACCTCGAGCAGCGCTTCCGCCTGCTGCGCCAGCGTTTCCCCGGCGCGGCCAAGGAAGAGGCCATGCTGGAGGAGCTGCTGGCCCAGGTTACGGCCTTTTCGCGCACCAACGCCCAGCGGGTGGCCATGGCCCTGGAGGCCGAGTTCGCCCGCAAGTTCAACCTGGAGCTGCTGCCCGAAGGCTTCCCCTTCCAGGTGGCCCTGCTCTCGAAGGGCAAGCGCGTCGGCCTTGTCGATTACCGGGGCGGCGCCAAGATCGACTGGAGCGAGTCCGACTGGCCCGCAGCCCAGGCCCAGCCCGCCCTGGCCCGCCTGCTGGCCCTGCTCCGCGAGGGCTGCCCCCGCGAGAACGACACCTTCGACTGGCTGCGCGCGCACGACCGGATGCCGGCCAAGCCCGGATTCGAGCCGCTGCTCGAGCCCATGCAGGCCGGGCAGACCAAGACCCTGGAGCTGCCTTTCCACAACGCCCAGTTCAACGCCCTGGCCGAGCTGCTGGCGCCCCTGGGCACGCTCCGGCCCAGCCCCACCGACCTGCTCGAGGCCTACGAGCTTTCGCCCGGCCCCGAGGCTTTCCAGCGCGCGCTGGCCAACCTCCACGGCATCGAGCTCGACGCGCTCTCGTCTCTGGTGGTCAAGGAGATGGAAGGCATCATCCCGAAACTTAGGGGCTTCAAGGACAGCCTGCGCGCCCTGGCCCGGCTGCGCACGATCGGGCTGGTGGACGATTTCGAGATCGAGAGCGGAAGCCAGCACTTCAACGTCTTTTTCAGCAAGAAGAAGGACGAGCAGTATGTCATGGCGCTGTTCCACTTCCTGAGCGCCTACCAGCCCAAGGCCGAGGCCATGAAGGTCTTCGAGCGGGTGGTCCACCACAAGGGACGGAACAGCTTGCAGAAGAGCCTGTTCCTGCTCACGCGGTTTTCCTACGAGGAAATCCTGCCCAAGCGGGCCAAGGCCTTGGAGCAGCTCGGGCAGATCTGCGCCCAGGGGCTGCTGCCCGACGGCCGCGAGCGCCTGCGCGACATCCGCCAATCGCACTTCCTGGCCAAGTACGCGGCCAGCCACCACCAGCCCAACCTCTGGGTGGACACCCGCCAGGGCCGCGACCAGGAGTACGAAGTAGTCGAGAAGTACGTCGCCCTGGCCAGCCCTTCCATCGAAAACCTCCGCCACCTGCGCGAATCCACCCGCATCCTGCTCGACAAGCATCCCGAAAATTATGTATTTTTGTTGCTCGACACCTTCGCCTTTTTCGCGCTCAACGGCCACGACCCGGCCCAATCCGATGAAGGCATGGGGCGTTTGTCCGTGGCCCTGAGGCAGTTGCAGCAGAAGGAGCCCGGGATTGATTCCCACGTCAAGACCCAGGCCTTCATCGAGACGCTCACACGGAATTCGGATTGTTTCGGCGTCAAAAACGGTTTGGCCGAACTGCTCCGACTGAGCAAGCACCGCATCTGGCTCGAAAAATTCAACCGGCGCTTCCTCGACAAGACCGCGGCCTCCTCAACCCAACAAGAACATTGACAAAAAACTCCTCCATGCAAGAAAAAATCGACCAAGAACTGGAAAAGCTCCAGCAGGAGCTGCAAAACCTGGACAGCGCCGTCCAACAGATCAGCCGCGCCGAGAAGATCTCCACGGAAGTGGTTTCCTCCGTCCAAAGCCTGAACATCAAGTTCAAGGCCCAGATGAACGAGGTGGCCAAGCGCTTCGACGAGTACCTCAAGGCCAATGTCCAGACTTCGCAGCAGCAGGTCCAGAGCCTGGTGGAAAGCCATGCCAAGCAGGTCCGCGAGGTCAGTGGCATCCTGAGCAAGTACGTCAACCTGGCCGAGGTAACCTCGAAGATCGCCGATCGCATGGAGACGCTCGACCTGGCCCCGCAGTTCCAGAAGATCGACCAGAAGATGGCGGCCTTGGAGGGCGAAAGCCAGAAGATCCGCCAGGTGGACGCCACGGCCTCGGCCCTGAACGAGTCGAGCAAGCGCGTCGAAAAGCACCTGGTCGAAATCGGGGCCTTCCAGAAGCAGGTCGCCAACGAGCAGCAGGAGCGGGGCGCCGCGCTGGTACAGAAGATCGAGACCCAGGCCGCCGACGCCGGGGCCACCCAGCGCATCGGCCAGGAAATCTTGCAGAAGCTCGAGGCCATGGAGGTGCAGACCAACCACAACCTCGGCCTCTTGCAGCAGAAGAACGACAAGCTGCAGGCCCACGTGCTGGAGGTCCAGAAGAAGCTGGTCCGCCAAGACCGTCGCATCCGCTCGGCCCGCCGCTGGACCATCATCACCTTCTTCCTGGGCATCCCCCTGGGCGCCATGCTGGCGCTGGCCCTGCTCAAGGGCCTCGGCTACGAAATCAGCTTCCTGCCCCTGAAGGAGATGTTCTCGAACCTCTTCGGCGGGTGAGGGCCTGATACCAAGTTGCTATCCAACTTGATAGATTGATTGGGTACGTCTTGGTTTTCGCATTGAACCCCTTCGGGGTTCTGGTTCGCTGCGATTGTCCCCGGATTTCATCCGGGGCTATTGACATCCAATCCCTTCGGGATTGGCGGAACAGCCAGCTTTTGTCGGAAACGGATATTTCACCAACGAACGCAATTGGGCCTGACCTGGCCGCCTCGGCCTTCGTCGATCTCGCACAAAGAACAAGGCGCCACTTCCCAGGGAAGTGGCGCCTTGTCGCTTTGGCTTGGGGCCGATTTGGGCTCAGCCCTCCATCTGGCGGAGGGTGTCCTTGATGATCTGGATGGCCTCGCGGAGCTGCTGCTCGTTGATGACCAGGGGCGGGGCGAAGCGGATGATGTGCCGGTGCGTGGGCTTGGCCAGGATGCCGTTGTCGCGCAGGGCCAGGCAGACGTCCCAGGCTTCCTTGCCATTTTTGGGGCGGATAACCACGGCGTTGAGCAGGCCCTTGCCGCGGACGAGCTCGACCATTTCGCAGGGGAAGCTGGAGAGCTCCTCGCGGAAGATCTTGCCCAGACGGTCGGCATTCTCGGCCAGTTTCTCGTCGCGGACCACTTCGAGGGCCGCGATGGAGACCTTGGAGGCGATGGGGTTGCCGCCGTAGGTGGAGCCGTGCTCGCCGGGGCGGATGCAGAGCATGACCTCGTCGTCGGCCAGGACGGCTGAAACGGGGAACACGCCTCCGGAGAGGGCCTTGCCCAGGATGACCATGTCGGGACGGACGCCCTCGTGGTCGCAGGCGAGCATCTTGCCCGTGCGGGCTATGCCGGTCTGGACCTCGTCGGCCATGAACAGGACGTTCTTTTCCTTGCACATGCGGAAGGCCTCGCGGAGGTAGCCTTCGTGGGGCACGACGACTCCGGCCTCACCCTGGATGGGCTCGACCAGGAATCCGGCCACGTGCGGGTCGGCCAGTGCCTCCTGCAAGGCGCCGAGGTCGCCGTAGGGGATGGTGATGAAGCCGGGGGTGTAGGGCGCGTAGCCGCGATACGAATCCGGGTCGGTGGACATGGACACGATGGTGATGGTGCGCCCGTGGAAGTTGTCCTGGCAGACGATGATCTTGGCCTGTCCTTCGGGCACGCCTTTTTTCTCGTAGGCCCATTTGCGGCAGAGCTTGAGGGCGGTCTCGTTGGCCTCGGCGCCGGTGTTCATGGGCAGGAGCTTGTCGTAGCCGAAGAATTGCGTCGCGAACTCCTCGAACTCGCCCAGGGTGCTGTTGTAGAAGGCCCTGGAGGTGAGGGTCAGGCGGTGGGCCTGGTGGGTCAGGGCGCCGACGATCTTGGGGTGGCAGTGCCCTTGGTTGACGGCGGAGTAGGCCGACAGGAAATCGAAGTAGCGCTTGCCTTCGACGTCCCAGACATGGATGCCCTCGCCGCGGTCGAGGACCACGGGCAGCGGGTGGTAGTTGTGGGCGCCGAAGCGGTCTTCGCGTTCGATGTACTCTTGAGTGGTCATTGGGGTTGACGTTGTTAATGGGTTTGGGAAGGTGGGAGCTTGTCCGTTTTGTCGGCGGCGAAGATAAGCAATAGGCCACCGTCCGGCAATAGCCTCCGGCAGAAGAGGAGGGATTTCAGGGCCTTGCCCTCACTTGTTTCCAAGCCAGCCACTTGCCGGCTCGATCGGGTCAAAGCAGCGGGTCTGAATCTGGCCTTGGGCGAAGTTCTCTTCCACGGTCAGTTCGATGGAAACCTGCCAGAACCGGTAGGGGCGGAGGCCATTTTGCGGTGCAGGTGTACGACCACTTTGGGGAACACCTGGATGCCCACCCTCAACCGGGCTCCAGCGGAGAAGCCCAGGGCGATCATTCGGGTATCGGCCAGGATGGCCCAGGGCGGCATTCACGTCTGGCCTCGACGCTGGCGAGCATGGCTCGTCGTCGTTCATGCTTCCATCTTCCTGCCAGATTCCGAAAAGCAAGCCCGTTGTTTCGTGGCGGTATTGCTAACGGAAAGGTGTGCCATCAATGTCCTGGGCCATGTCTGGGTGCGGCTTTCTCCCTCAAAGGATGTTCATCGTGGAGAGGATCTGGCGGACGGTCTCGGGCCGCGCGGGGATGTGGCTGTCGCCGGAGGCGAGCGTTACGGTCACCCTGTCGCTGCTGACTTCCTTGATGTGGTTCTTGTTGATGATGTGCGAGCGGTGGATGCGGTGGAAGATGTTGGCCGGGAGCTTCTTCTGGATGTTGTGCATCGTGTTGAGGATGGTGTACTTCTCGTCGAAGGTGTTGATGTCCACGTAGTTCTGGTTGGCCTGTATCCAGATGACGTCGTCGAGCAGGAGCTTGAGCAGGCTGCCTTCGTGGCGGATGAAGATGATGCTGTTGTCCTCGCGGCTGACGCTGGACTTGGCGTGGATGTTCTCGATCTTCTGGAGGGTCTTCATGAAGCGGGCGAAGTCCACCGGCTTATGCAGGAAGTCGGTCGCGTTCTTGTCGAAAGCGTCGGCGGCGTAGTCCCTTTCGGAGGACATCATCACCAGGTAGGGAACGTTCTTGATCAGGTCGCTGAAGTCCAGCCCCGACATGCGCGGCATCTTGACATCGAGGAAGACCACTTCCACCTCGTCGTTTTTCTTGAGGTATTTGAGCGCGTCCACGGGATTGAGGAAGCTATGGTTCAGGGTCAGGCGGTCGGAGGCCTTGATGTACTCCTCGAGAATGTCCGTGAAAACGGGATCGTCGTCAACAATAATTGCCTTCATGGGTAATTGTTTTTGTGGTTTTGGATGCTACCAATAGGGTATCAGAATACGAAACGGATGGCTAATCTACAAGTTTTCGATGGATTTTCGACTAGCGGTTTCGAATTGGTCATTTTTGAGAAAGGGCAGTGCCTTGGCTGGTGTCAATTGGCCCGACGTGCTTGAGCGCTTCGCGGCGGGCAAGGCCTCGGAGACCCCATTGCTCCAGCTTGGCCAGAACCCACAGCTCCTGGGTCTTGGCCAGTTCGCGCAAGGCCCAACCGATTGCTTTTTGGATGAAAAAGTCAGTTTTGTGGACATTTCTCAGGATGGCCTGCTCAAGCCGCTCCAAGTCGGTGTTTTCCTTGTACTTGAGCTGGTAGAGGATGCCGACGCGGTTGAGCCACAGGTCGTCGCTTTCCAGCCATTGGGGGAAATGCGCGGGCAGTACCTCCGGATGCCTTGCCGCGAGCGGGCCGATCAGGCGGGTGGCCAGCGCGTCCACCGTGTCCCACCACGAGCGCGTCGTCGCGAAGTCTTCCAGCAAGGGCAAGTCCTCGGCCCGGAGCTTTTTGCCGATGGCCGCGAGCAGTTCGAGTGCGGCATACTGGGCCTCGCGGCGCGGCTCGTCCCAGAGCAGGGCGGCGGCGTCCAGGCAAGCCTCCCGGTCGAAGGGCTTGTGGGCGGCCCAGGCTTCCTGCTGCAAGGCCTTCCGCCTGGGCGCGGGAATCCCGAAAAAGGCGAACTTGCCCCTCATGTAGTTCGACATTCCCTCGGCGGCCACGGGGTCGGCGGCGCGCGCGAAGGCTTCTAACAGGTTTTGGCTCAGTGGGTTCATGGCTTGGGGAGCAGTTGGGCCATCAGCTCCAGCAGGCGCTTGATGTCGATGGGTTTGGGCAGGTACTCGTCGGCGCCGGCGTCGAGGCATTTCTGGCGGTCTTCCTTCATGGCCTTCGCGGTCAGCGCGATGACGGGCAGTTTCTGGAAGCGGGCGTCAGCCCGGAGCCGGCGCAGGGTCTGGTAGCCATCCATGATGGGCATCATGATGTCGAGCAGCATCCAGTCGAAAGGCGGGTGCTGCTCCAGGCGCTCCAGCGCCGCCAGGCCGTTGTTGGCCGTCGCGACTTCCAGGCCCAGCTTCTGGAGCGCCTTGGCCAGGGCGAAGACGTTGCGCGCGTCGTCGTCCACCACCAGCACGCGCTTGCCGGGCCAGTCGGGGGACGCTTCGGGCTGGGCAAGGGGCGCGGCCGGGGGCCGGTCGAGGCCTTCGAGGAACAGCCGGGTCTCGTCGAGCAGCCTTTCCTGCGAGCGTCCGCTCTTGAGGATGACCAGGTCCACCTGCCGCGAAAGCTCCTGCTGCTCCTGGGCGCTCAGCTCCCGGCCGGTGTAAACGATCACGGGCGGCATCGGCTGCCCCAGGCGGGCGACGGTCTCGAGCAGCTCCTGCCCGGTCATGTCGGGCAGTCCCAGGTCGAGCACCACGCAGTCGAACTTCTGGCTGCCGATTTTTTCGAGGGCCTCGGCGCCAGTCTGGACCACCTGGGCATTGACCTTCGAGTTGCCGAGCAGCTTGACCAGCACCCGGCTCAGGAGGGCGTCGTCCTCCACCACCAGCAGCTCGCGGATGGGCCGCTCGGTGCGGGCCTCGACCTGCGCGAAGGCCTGGTCGAGCTGTTCGCGGCGGGCGGGCTTGTTGAGAAAGCCAATGGCGCTCAGGCCGCGGTTTTTCAGGATTTCCTCCGTGGAGAGCAGCAGGGTCGGAATGGCGCGGGTCTTCGGGTTATGGTGCAGCCGCTCCAAGGTTTCCTGGCCGGTCATGTCGCCGAGCCGCCCGGCCAGCAGGATGGCCCGCGGCTGGAGCCTCTCGGCCGAGGCGAGCAGCTCCTGGCCGGTGCTGAAGTTCAGGCAGTGGTAGCCATTCTCGCGGCAGTGGCCTTCCAGCCAGCGGGCCAGCAGCGGGTCGCTTTCGGCCACCAGAAGCAGCTTTTCATCGGTCTGGGCCTTTTTCGGAAGCTCGCCCGGGGCTGGCTCGTCGTGTTTCGGCGCGGGCAGGAAGGGCAGGACGATCGTGAAGGTGGAGCCTTTGCCCGACTCGCTGCGCAGGTGGATCTCGCCGCCGAGGAGCGTGGCCAGCTCGCGCGAGATGGACAGGCCCAGGCCCGTGCCGCCGAACTGCCGCGAGGTGCTGCCATCGGCCTGCTGGAAGGCCTCGAAGATGATGCGCTGCTTCTCCGGGGCGATGCCGATGCCCGTGTCCGTTACTTCAACGACCAGGGCTTCAGTGCCTTGCGGCTTCCCCGGCAAGGGCGGGTCGGTGGGGGCCCAGGGGCGCAGGCGCACGGCCACATGGCCTTTGAGCGTGAACTTCACGGCGTTCGAGACCAGGTTCTTGACGATCTGGCGGATGCGCTTGCCGTCGGTTTCCACGGTCTTCGGCAAGCCCTCTTCGAGGATGATCTTCAGCTCCAGCCCTTTTTCGACCACCATCTGCCGGAAGGTTCCGCGGATTTCGCTGGCGAACTGTTCAAGCTCCAGCGGCTCGTTGATGAGCTCGAGTTTCCCGGCCTCAATTTTTGACAGGTCGAGGATGTCGTTGATCAGCGAGAGCAGCTCGTTGCCGCTCCGGTGGATGATGCCGAGCGATTCGGCCTGCTCGAGCGTCAGCCCGTTCTCGTCGAGCAGCATCTTGGCCAGGAGCAGCAGGCTGTTCAGGGGCGTGCGCAGCTCGTGCGAGACGTTGGCCAGGAACTCGGACTTGTAGCGGCTGTTGAGCTCCAACTGGCGGGCCTTCTGCGTAACTTCCTCCCAGGCCAGGTGCAGGTTGTGGTTTTTTTCGTCGAGCAGCTTCTTCTGGGCCTGCAGCGTGCGGGTCTTTTCCTCCAGCTCCTCGTTGGTGGCCTTGAGCTCGTCCTGCTGGGTGCGCAAGACTTCTTCGGACTCGAGCAGCGCTCGGGTCTGGAAGGCCAGCTCGTTGTTCGAGGCCTCGAGCTCCTCCTTCTGCTGCTGGAGCTCGGTCTCGCTGCGCGAAAGGGCGTGGGCCTGCTCGGTCAGGCGCAAGTTCAGGTTCTCCAGCTCCTTCTGCTTCTGGCGCATGAGCTCGGTCTTCAGCTCCGACTCGGCCAGCAGCAGCTTGATTTTCTGGGCCGTAAGGGCCATGCTCATGCCCACGGCCAGGCTGAGGGTGGAGTCGTCGAGGAAGTTCTTCTCGCGCTGCCGGAACCGGCTCGTCTTGGCCAGCTCGATGACGCCGACCAGCTTGTTCTGGTGGAGCAGGGGCAGGGCGAAGATCTCGTTGGCCTCCAATTGGCCCAAGGTCCCGCTCCGCAGGTCCATGCGAGAGGGGCCAGGCCCGCGCACCAGCCTGGACTTGCGCTCGCGGGCCACCTGCCCGACCAGGCCCTCGCCCAGGGCGAAGCCCTTGTCGGCCAGGCCCTGGCTTTGGAGCGCGAAGCCACCGAGCAGCACCAGCCGCTCGACGTTGGGGTCGAAGCCGTAGATCGCCCCCACCTGGGCTTCCACCTGCACGCACAGGAAGCCGATGGCGTCGCGGCAGAGCGGCTCGATTTCCTGGTGGCCCAGGATGGTGCGGTTGAACTGGTTCTGCCCATTCTTGAACCAGTCGTTGTCCTCGATGGCCCTGGTCATGCGCTGGAAGGCCCGGCCGAGCTTGCCGATCTCGTCGTTGGTGTCCACCTGCACCACCACCGTCGGCTTGCCCTGGGCCACCTCCTCAGCGGCGGCCATCAGCTTGTCGATGGGCCTTGTTACGCTCACCACCAGCTTCCAGGTCAGGAAAATGGAGAGCAGGATGATCGAGAAGATGAAGACGCCCACCAGCCGAACTGCCAGGAGATAGTTTGCTTGGGCCGCCTGATTGGCCAATTCCGATTCTAGCCGGTTGCGCGCCTCCAATTCGTCCAGCACCGACGAGATGGAGTCGGAGTTTGTGCGGATGTCCCTGCCGCTTATCTCCACGACGGCCTTCCGGATGTCGGGCTCCATCGTCCGCGGGGCGTCCAGCACCCTGTCATGCAACAGGATGAAGCGCCGCCAGAGGCTGTTCAGCTTTTCAGCATCGGGGCCTGTCCCCGCCAGCCGCTGGAAGGTATCCAGGTTCAGATCGAAATCCTGTTGTGCTTTCAGGAGCAGGTCCCTGTACGTGAATTGGCTTTCCGGGTTGGCGACCATGGCCAGCCGCAGGGCGTAGGTCCTGTACTTTGCCTTTGCTTCCGACATTTTCAGGATAGCCAGGGCCTTGGGCATGAAGGTTCCGTTCTGAAGTTCCATCTCGCGCCGGAGGCCGCCCATCCGCAGCAGGCTGTAAACGCTCACCGCCGACATGAGCACGAAAACGATGCTGATGATGACCGTCTGACGGATGCCCAACTTGAGGTCCTTGAATTTCATATTGGCCTGGATAAGAGATTGTTGCCGAATTGTCGAAATGCGTCCCCGCCGACCGGGCGCGCAAGCCGTCCAAGGCTTGTCGGGGCTTGTGGGCTAGGGTTGCCCGCGCTCGAACCTGAAACCCAAGTCGGCGCCGCTGGCGTGCGTGTGCTCGCGGAAGGTGGATTCGCCGCCTCGCGTTTCCAAGTACAGCGAAGTGGTCCGCGTTCCGTAGCCGTTCATTTTCACGAAGATAGGCGAAAGTTTCCGTTCCATGTCCAGGCCGATCCGCGTGTCGGGCAGTTCGGCGTCGGGGGCCATGCCGTCCTGGCGCATGAAACGTAAGGCCTCGCTCCAGTCAGGCTCGTCGGCCTTCAGCCAGTTCGCCACGAACGCCCTGCCCCGGCGCACCTTCGGCCAATCTTCGTCCAGCGTGGCATTGCTCAGGCCGTGGATTCCTTTTTCAATTTTCGAGAAAATCCCCTTGGGATGGTTCACGCAAAAGTAGTCCGGATATTGCCCAAACAGCAGGTTGAAGCCGTTGTAATTCTCCCGTTCGGCCATCAGGCGCTCGCCGAAGCGCCGCGCATCCTCCTGGGACAGGAGGCTTTCCAGGGGCAAGGCGCCGCGGCTTTTGCGCTGCCCATTCTCCTTGAGGCCGTCCCGGAAGTTCGTTATGGCCCCCAGCCGTCCTTCGCGCGAGACCGCGAGCCAAGTGCCTTGCGCCTGCAAATCCTTGCCAGCCAGAACATTGCCCGAAGGCGGCCACCAGTGCGCCGCCTGGGTCGGGCGTTCGTAGAACTCGTCGCGGTTGGCCAGCAACACGAAACGGTAGCGGGGATGGGCATCCAGGGCGAAGAGGATCAGGCACATGATCGTAGTTTTCTTATTGGGATGACAATTTAGAAAAATTGGGGCATAGCGCAATTTTCGCAAGGATGGCGCAAGCCGCAGCTTGCCAGAACCGGAGTCATTTTCCCGTCCGGGGGAAATCCGTCCACAAGGCTATCCTTCCCTTCCTTGGAACGATTTTCCGGGCTCATCATCCCAAAATCTACCCCAATATCTTCGATCCGCGGCAGGATTTCCAGCCCGATTCCAAGAAATCCTACCCTTTCGCGAAAAAAAGCGAAATTGCCAAAAAATCAGACATGGAAACTCCCTTTTTGGTTGATGCCACGGGCGAAAGATTTCCAGCTTTTCCGCGTGCCGATTTGCGTATCGTGAGCCTCGTGCCCTCGCTCTCGGAGCTGGTCCATGCGCTGGGCTTGGCCGACAACTTGCTGGGAATCACCAATTTCTGCACCGAGCCGCCCCAACTGTCCCACGGGCGGGCGCGGGTGGGCGGCACCAAAGATTTCAAGGTCGAGAAGATCCGCGCCTTGGCGCCCACGCTGGTGCTGGCCAACCGCGAAGAAAACACCCGCGAGGGCGTGGAGGCGCTCCGGGCCTTCACCCGGGTTTTCGTCACGGACGTGGACGACCTGAAGGGCGCCCTGGCAATGGTCCGCGCCCTGGGCCGCCTGTGCTCGGCCGAAGCCGAGGCCCAGGCGCTGGCCGAGTCCATCGAGCTGGCCCTGGCGCGCACTTGGACCGACAAGCCCCTGCGGGCCGCCTACTTCATCTGGCGCAAGCCCTACATGGTGGCCGGCGGCGGCACCTTCATCAACGACATGATGCGCGTGGCCGGTTTCGAGAACGTGTTCGCGCGACTGCCCCGCTACCCGGCGGTCGATGCCGAGCAGATCGCGCAGGCCCAGCCCGATGTGCTGCTGCTCTCTTCGGAGCCCTATCCCTTTGGCGCCAAGCACATTGCCGAGTTCGGGCGGATGCTGCCCGGGCGGCCTTGCCTGCTGGTCGATGGGGCAGTTTTTTCGTGGTATGGCAGTCGGCTGCTGCACGCGCCCGCCCACTTCGACGCCCTCTGGAGCCAGCTCATGCCAAGTCGCTTCTGATCGCAAAATATCCGAAACATAAGTTTCCTACAAAAGCGGGCTGCTTTCCCAATCCCGAAGGGATGGAATGCCAATAGCCCCGGATGAAATCCGGGGGAGAGAACCGCCTCGAACCAGAACCCCGCAGGGGTTCAATGTGAAAACCAAGACGTTTCAAGTCAATCTAAGTAAGACTTTGAAATTAGATTGTGTTAAATCTGAAATCAATGTTCGATTTTTTTCCACGAAAAACACGAAGAACACGAAATTTTTT
>JFJP01059069.1_pt1 | contig 19824 bp, 10 predicted proteins | sample 431651 | NCBI WGS metagenome assembly JFJP01 (sample SAMN02602958, study PRJNA72255) | Microbial mat metagenome, whole genome shotgun sequencing project. | biome: fresh water; feature: sink hole; material: water; isolation source: purple microbial (photo- and chemosynthetic) mats found in...
TGAGGGATGAAGTGGGCGGTTTCGCGGGCACCGTGGCCCTCGTGAGCATCCTCACCATCCTGGTCATTCTGATCGCCGTGCTGGGGCTTGTGGTGGTGAGAGCCCTGGCCGAGAGCCCCTGGGGCCTTTTCACGATTGCCGCCACGGTACCGATCGCGCTTCTCATGGGTCTGGTCCTGCGGGGCGGAGCGCACTCCACCGCTCGCCTTGCAGGCGTGAGCATCGCGGGCTTTGTGGCGCTGCTTCTGGCCGTGTGGGGAGGCCGTCTGGTGCAGGAGGGGCCGCTTGCGGCCTGGTTCACCCTCACGGATACAAAACTTGCGTGGTGGATTATCGGATACGGTGTGCTTGCTTCGCTGCTCCCCGTGTGGCTGTTGCTGGCCCCGCGCGACTACCTGAGCACCTTCATGAAGATCGGGGCGGTGGCTTTGTTGGCGGTGGCAATCCTGATCCTTGCGCCCGATTTGCGCATGCCGGCCCTTACCCGCTTTGTCGATGGCAGTGGCCCGGTTTTCGCAGGCCCTGTTTTTCCCTTTTGCTTCATCACCATCGCCTGTGCCGCCGTGTCGGGTTTTCATTCGCTCATCGCCTCCGGCACGACGCCCAAACTGCTCATGCGTGAGCGCGACATCCGCATCGTGGGCTATGGGGCCATGACCACCGAGATGCTCGTGGGTGTCCTGGCCCTTGTGGCCGCCTGTGCCATGGAGCCGGGTCAGTACTTCGCGATCAACATGAAGGGAGACCCGACTGCCGTCACCGCTCAGGTGACCGCCCTCGGCTATCCGGTGACAGCGGTGGAAATGGCCACACTGGCTTCTGAAGTCGGTGAGAAGAACCTCGTCGGCCGCACCGGAGGCGCACCGACTTTTGCAGTGGGCATGGCCCGCATGTTCGCCGGTGTGCTTGGCACGAAGGGTGCCCTGGCGCTCTGGTATCACTTCGCCATCATGTTTGAGGCCTTGTTTATCCTTACCACCATCGATGCGGGCACCCGGGTGGGACGTTTCCTGATGCAGGATTTGCTTGGAGTCCTGCACAAGCCCCTCGCCGACACACGCAATCTACTGGGCAGCGCCCTCGGTACCTTCGCGTTCGTCGGAGCCTGGGGCTGGTTTCTCTATCAGGGAGTCGTCGATCCTCTGGGAGGCATCAACTCCCTGTGGCCCATCTTCGGCGTGGCCAACCAGCTGCTCGCGGTGATTGCCCTGGCCCTCGGAACCACCGCGCTCATCAAGATGGGGCGTCGCCGCTATGCCTGGGTGACCCTGCTGCCTCTGTGCTGGCTGCTTGCGGTGACGGTATCGGCTGGCTGGCTGAAACTTTTCAGTGCCGATCCGAGGCTGGGTTTTCTCAGCATGGCAGGGCAGCTGCAGGCGAAACTTGCGGCAGGTGGCACAGCCGAGCAGCTCGAGCAATGGAGACCTCTTCTTCTCAACCAGTACATCAATGCCGGCCTCACCGGGTTCCTGCTTGTGCTGGTCCTGCTGGTCGTGGGTGCCAACGCCCGTCAATGGTGGCTCCTGCTCAAGGGTGCCCCGACTCTGCCCCTCAGCGAAGAGCCTTTTGTGGCTGTAGCGCAGGGTGCTTCCTCATTGAAAGCCTGAAGCCTACCATAAGCGTCCTTCGTATGATCTGTTAGTAGGTGAAGCTGTCGGGAAGTTCGTAGACTTCCACCAAGCCCACGCCGTCCTCTCCGGTGGCGGGACTCATGAGGGCGGTGTAGGCACCGGGTGCCAAGGTGATCAGGCTCGCCGCATCCTTGCTTCCGCTCAGCAGAGTGAAGGCGCCCGTGGCCGTGAAAGCGCTCGGAAACGAGGCGGCCTCAAGCGCGGCACCCCAGTTGTCGTTCACCTTGATGGTGCGTCCCTGCACATCCGCGATGCGCAGTTGTGGATCCGCCAGTGGCGCCCCGATGCCGAAGTTTGCCAGGGTCGGTCCCACTGCCCTCACGAGAACCGTCTTGGCGCGTGTGCCGCTGATCACGAAACCCCCTATCAAGCTGTCCTCACCCGAGCCGACCCGTCCGCGGGTGGACACGTTGACGAGCGTCGAAGGCGCAGTCGCGGGGAGCAGCAGGGCCAGGAAGGCGGCGTCGGAATAGCCGCTGATGTTGGTCAGCGGGGCCTGTCTTGCTACAACCAGCCCGAGTTCCGGCACGATGTAGAGGCGCTGGTCTCCCAATCCCGCCGCCATGTGCAGCTTTACGGACGCCACGCTGCTGACGAGGCCTTTTGACAGGGCTTCCGGCACGACGTTTGCCGCAAGCACTTCCGGCGTGACTGGCTGGTTCAGCCACCAGGTCATGCCATAGGCGGGTAACACCAGGCCGGGCTGCTTGATCTCGCGCAAGAGGGAGGCGGGGATGATCTGTTCGCCCTGCCAAGCTCCTTCGTTGCGCATGAATTCACCGAACTTGATCCATTCCTGGGCGCGCAGCTGGGCACCCGCAGGTAGCAGAGGGTTACCGTCATTTCCAAGGCGCCAGTTGCCCACCTGGAGTCCAATGCGGTTTAAGACCCGGCTTTTCAGGTAGTCCACAGGCGAGCCTCCTCCGCGTGTGGCGAGCTTGCGGCGTATGAGTTCGCCGAAGGCCTGGAAATGCACCGGGTCGTAGACAAAGACGGTCCCCGGTTCAGTCGCCGCCGCTTTGGCGACGGCTTCGGCGTAGGTGGGGGTTGTTAGTTGACCGGACTGCTCAAGCCCGCTCGTCAGGTGCAGGAGCATGCGCACGGTGATGCGCGACTTGCGGGCGTCCGCTTTCCACTCAGTGAGGGTGTCGGCCGCCAGTTCATCGAAGCCGAGGAAGCCGTCGGCGACCGCCGCTGCTGCCATCACGCCGGAAAAGCTCTTGGTGCCGCTGGCCAGCTCGTAGTATTGCGCGAGGGAACCGCTATTCTGGCTCTCACTGAAGATCTCCATGCCGTTCTGCCATACGACCATGGTCAGGCCGGCCTTGGCCTTGGAGTAGTCTGCAGCTGCCCGCAATTGAGCGGCGCTGGGGACTTGTTCGGCGCACAGAGAAATCAGAGAAAAGAGAAGGAGGATGGCCAAGCTGGCTTTCATCCGCCCAAGTGACGTTGCGGCAGCGGTCCTGGTTACCGGTGCGTTCATTTTTGGGTTCTCCCAATCGAAGGGGTGTGCGAAGATGCTCGTATGATCGTGGTCCATGATGCCCACAGCGCCGACTATGGCGACGCCACCAGACCAGAAAAACCGGCGCGCGTGCTTTCAGTTGCGAGCCATCTCCGGCAAACGCATCCCGATTGGACTTGGGCGGCGCCTTCGGAAGTGGAGGAGGGCACCCTCCTGCTCGCACACACCAAGGAACTGCTGCGTCGTCTCGAAGTGCCCCAGGACTTTGATGAGGATACGCCCTGCTTTCCGGACATCCACCTGCATGCCAGGCGCTCGGTAGGTGCGGCCCTTCGGGCGGCTCAGGCGGCCCTGCTTGAAAACGCAAAAGCTTTTTCGCTCATGCGGCCTCCGGGCCACCATGCCACCGCCGCCCAGGCGATGGGGTTTTGTTACTTGAATCAGGTGGCGGTCGCCGCCTTCGCCGCACGGGCCTGGGGAGCCGCACGCGTCGCCGTATGGGATTTCGACGCCCATCACGGCAACGGCACCGAGGCGATCCTCGACGGGCGCCCCGGGTTTATGGTCTCTTCCGTGCATCAGTTTCCTGGATACCCAGGCACCGGCACGCGCAATACCGCAACCTGTCGCAACCGGATCGTCGAGCCCCACGGGAGTCGCGAAAAGCATCTGGAGGCTCTCGAGCAGTCCTGGGCCGAGCTGCTCGCCTTCAAGCCCGAGCTGGTGCTTGTCTCCGCCGGTTTCGACGCCTACGCAGGAGACCCGGTCGCCTCGCTTAGCCTTGAGGCGGGTGACTTTGCCACGCTGGGCTCCTGGCTGCGCGAGTCCGCCTTGCCTGTCGCCGCCGTGCTTGAGGGTGGATACAGCGCCGAACTGCCGGTATTGGTGGAAACATTCCTCCGTGCCTGGGAGGGCTCGGAGGGCGCCCCGGGGCGCGGAGCGATTCCCTGATTTAGTTCCCTGCATTGGCTTGCCCCCCGCCCCCCTAGTCCCTTTTGTGCACGCGTTCCGAGATGATATCCCGCTTCCTTCCCCATCCTGTTCGCCGTCTCCTCGGAGTAAAACTGAGCACGCGAACACCCGACTACGTCCTCATCGATCAGCCCTCCCAGCTTGATCCCTTGCTGGAGGCTCTCGACGGCGTCGAGGAGATCGCCATCGATACCGAAGCGGACAACATGTTCCATTACCGCACCCGGCTCTGCCTCGCGCAGATCATGGTGGGCAAACGGATCTTTCTGGTGGATGTGCTCGCCCCCGGATTGAACCTGGATGGACTCTGGCAACGTCTCCGGCGCCTGCATCTCGTGATGCATGGCAGTGATTTTGACCTGCGCCTGCTGCACGCAATCTGTAATTTCAAGGCCCGCAGTCTCTTCGATACCATGCTCGCCGCGCAGTTGCTCGGTCGCAAACGCATCGGTCTCGCCGCCCTCCTGGGGGAACACTTCGGGGTGGAGCTCGACAAGGACGGTCAGAAGGCCAACTGGTCCAAGCGCCCCATCACCAAGAAACTCCTCGATTACGCCGCACTGGATGTCTTCCACCTCATGGAGCTTCGCAACCTTCTCATGAAGGAGTTGGTGAAGCAGGACCGTGCCGAGTGGCTCGATCAGCAGTGCCAGGCTCAGATAGATGCCGGCTCGATCGGTTTCGCTCCTCCCGAGGAGAACGACTGGCGCATCGGCCAGGCCGACAAACTGCATGGCCAGGGTCCAAGCGTCCTGCACGCGCTGTGGCACTGGCGCGAGGATCAGGCTCAGCGCCTCGACACCCCCCCGTTCAAGGTCTGCAGCAACGATCTGCTTATCAAGATCGCCAGCGCAGCCGCCGAAGGTCGAAGCGAGGCGGACCTCATCGCCAACATCAATCTGGGCAAACGCCACGGGCGCCTGATCGGTTCCCTCTCTTCCGCCCTCCGAAAGGGGCTCACGACCGACCCCAAGGATCTGCCGCGCCGCAAGCATCAAAGGAATTCGCCGCTCACAGCCCGCGAACTCGCCCTTCAGGACATCCTGAAGAACCACCGCGACAAGCTCGCCGCCCAACTCAATATCGAGGCCACCCTCATCGCCAACCGCTCCCAGCTCTCGCAACTCGCCCGGGAGCCCGACACCATTTCCAAGGTGCTCCTCCCTTGGCAGTCGGAACTGCTCCGCCCCGCTTTGATTCCGAAGGCCCCCTGAGCCAGCTGTTTATAAGTGCAGAGTTGGAGGCGGACCTGTTAGATAGTTTCTCTTTGAGTCTGCGCAATAGAAGTTTTTCTCATAATAAAGCTTGCGCACCGAATGCAGTCTTCGTTTCTTGCAGTAGCTGGGCACGTAGTCTCTCCGCAAGAAATGCGCTTTGATGGGCAAGGCGTGCGATGCGCTGGACCCTGTTTGGCGGGTAAAGTTGGCGGGTGATTAAGCCCCTCTCTCCTATTCTATCCACTCTGGATGCCAACGAAGCCGTCGCTCACGTCGCCTATCGTGTCTGCGAATTGTTCGCCATTTATCCGATCACACCTTCCTCTCCCATGGGTGAGTGGGTGGACGAGTGGTCCGCCAAGAAACAGAAGAATCTCTGGGGCCACATTCCCGAAGTGATCGAGATGCAGTCCGAGGGTGGTGCCGCCGGTGCCCTCCACGGAGCCCTTCAGGCCGGAGCCCTCTCCGCCTCCTTCACCGCATCCCAGGGCCTGCTCCTGATGATCCCCAATCTCTACAAGATCGCCGGGGAGCTGCATCCTTTCGTTCTTCACGTGACGGCCCGCGCCCTCGCCTCCCACGCACTCTCCATTTTCGGCGACCATTCCGATGTGATGGCCTGCCGCCAGACGGGTGTCGCCATGCTCTGTTCCCACACAGTGCAGGAGGCTCACGACTTTGCCGCCATCTCCCATGCGGTCACTCTCCAGAGCCGCATTCCCTTCCTCCATTTCTTCGACGGTTTCCGCACCTCCCATGAGGTTCAGAAAATCGCGATGCTTTCCGACGAGGATTTGAGCTCTTTCATCGATATGGAGAAGGTCAAGGCCTTCCGCGATCACGCACTCACGCCTGATCGCCCCTCCATCCGCGGCACCGCCCAGAACCCCGATGTGTTCTTCCAGGCACGCGAGGCCTGCAATGCCTTCTATGATGCCGTGCCCTCTCTGGTGCAGGCCTCGATGGATGACTTCGCCGCCCGCACGGGTCGCAGCTACAAGCTCTTCGACTACGAGGGCGCTCCCGACGCCGACCGCGTGATTGTCATCATGGGTTCCGGTTCGGACACCGTTTCAGAGACGGTCGCCCACCTCAACGCCAAGGGCGAAAAGGTCGGCCTCGTGAAGGTCCGCCTCTTCCGTCCCTTTGATGCCGCCGCCATGCTCGCCTCCCTGCCCGGCAGCGTGAAGAGCGTCGCCGTCCTCGACCGCACCAAGGAACCCGGTGCCCTCGCCGAGCCTCTCTTCCAGGATGTCGCCACCGCTCTTTATGAGAGCGATCGTTGCGGCAAGGTCAGCCTCATCGGCGGTCGTTACGGACTCGGCTCCAAGGAGTTCACTCCGGCGATGGTCAAGGCCGTCTTCGACGAACTAAAATCCGCCTCACCCAAAAAGCGTTTCACAGTCGGCATCAACGACGACCTCACCCGCCTCTCCCTCGGCTACGATGATCTCTTCGACATCGAGACCGACGACACGCGCCGCGCCGTCTTCTACGGGCTGGGCGCCGATGGCACCGTGGGTGCCAACAAGAACTCCATCAAGATCATCGGCGAGGGCACCGACCTCTACGCTCAGGGCTATTTCGTGTATGACTCGAAAAAGTCGGGTGCGATGACGGTGTCCCACCTGCGCTTTGGCCCGAAGCCGATCCGCTCGCCCTACCTGATCCGCAGCGCGGATTTTGTCGCCATCCACCACTTCCCCTTTGTCGAGCGCATCGATGTCCTCAAGGAGGCACGCAAGGGCGCGACCCTGCTGCTCAACATCGCGACTCCCGCCGAGCAGGTTTGGGATCGTCTGCCCCGCGAGGTGCAGGCCCGCATCATCGACCTGAAGCTGAAGCTTCATGCGATCGACGCCTTTGCCGTCGCCCGCGCCGCCGGCATGGGCGGCCAGATCAACACGGTCATGCAGACCTGTTTCTTCGCCCTGGCCGGAGTGCTTCCGCGCGACGAGGCGATTGCCGCCATCAAGTACGCCATCCAGAAGACCTACGGCAAGAAGGGTGAGGCGGTCGTCGCCAAGAACCACGCCGCCGTCGATGCCTCCCTGGCCGCTCTTCATCAGATCACCTATCCGGAAACCGTCACCGCCACCGAGAGCCGGGTGCCCGTCGTGGCCGCCGCCGCTCCCGACCTTGTCAAGCGTGTGATCGGCACCATGATGGCCGGCGACGGCGATCTGCTGCCTGTGAGCGCCTTCACCCCGGACGGCACCTTCCCGCTTGGCACCACGCAATGGGAGAAACGCAACATCGCCCTGGAAATCCCCGCCTGGGATCCGGCCCTCTGCATTCAGTGCAACAAGTGCGTGCTCGTCTGCCCCCATGCCGCCATCCGCTGCGCCGCCTATCCGGACGCCGCTGCCGTCGGAGCCCCGGAAACTTTCAAGAGCGTCAAGCTTCGCAGCAACGATCTGCCCGGGTACAAGTTCACCATCCAGGTCGCTCCCGAGGATTGCACGGGCTGTACCCTGTGCGCCAAGGTCTGTCCCGCCAAGGACAAGACCGCCCCGAATCGCAAGGCCCTCATGATGGCCCCTCAGCCCCCGCTGCGTCTGGCCGAGGTCGCCAACTACGACTTCTTCCTCAAGCTGCCTGAGGCTCCCGCCCAGTTGCTGCGCCCCGACGTCAAGGGCTCCCAGTTCCGCAAGCCTCTCTTCGAGTACTCCGGTGCCTGCACCGCCTGCGGCGAGACTCCCTACGTGAAGCTCCTCACCCAGCTCTACGGAGACCGTCTCCTCGTCGCCAATGCCACCGGCTGCTCCTCCATCTACGGCGGCAACCTTCCCACCACGCCTTACACCACCGACGCCAATGGCCGTGGGCCCGCGTGGTCCAACTCCCTCTTCGAGGACAATGCCGAGTATGGCCTGGGTATCCGCACAGGTGTGGACCAGCTCGCCAGCCAGGCGCGTCGTCTGCTTGAGGAACTTGCTCCAAGCCTGCCCGCCTCTTCCATCGCAGGTTTCAAGGCCTCCAACCAACTCACCGATGCCGGCCTCGCTGCAGCCCGTTCCTACGTGGCTGAGATCAAGACGGCCCTCGCCAAGATCGATGACGACAAGGCGCGCTCCTTCCTCTGGATCGTGGACTACTTGATCGACAAGTCGGTCTGGATTCTGGGCGGTGACGGCTGGGCCTACGACATCGGCTTCGGCGGTCTTGACCACGTCTTCGCCAGCGGTCGCAAGATCAACATCTTGGTGCTCGACACCGAGGTGTACTCCAACACGGGTGGCCAGTGCTCCAAGTCCACCCCGATGGGTGCCGTCGCCAAGTTCAGTGCGGCCGGCAAGGGCACGGACAAGAAGGACCTCGCCATGATCGCCGCCAGCTATGGCAACGTCTATGTCGCCAAGGTAGCCTTGGGTGCCAAGGATAGCCAGACCGTCCAGGCCTTCCACGAGGCCGAGGCGCATCCTGGTGTCTCGCTCATCATCGCCTACTCGCATTGCATCGCCCATGGCTATGGAATCGCAAGCGGCCTTGAGCAGCAGAAACTCGCCGTGGATACCGGCTACTGGCCGCTCTTCCGCTTCGACCCGTCCCGCACTGGCAAGGGCCTCGCCCCGCTCGTGCTCGACTCCCCGGCTCCCAAACAGGCCCTCACGGCCTACACCAAGAACGAACTGCGCTTCCAGGTCCTCTACAAGACCGATCCCGAACGTGCCGCCGAGCTTGGACGGATGGCCCAGATCGCGGTCGACAACCGCTACGCCGGCTACAAGGCCCTCGCCGAAAATGGTGTCCAGAAGAGTCTCAATCCGGTGCTTCCCGTCGTGCCTCCTGCGGCGGACAAACCCAGCGCCTGAACAAGCCCTCCTCCCACCACCCCTTTTCGGAATCATTCATCCGCCAGATCCATGAATTTATCCACCACCTATCTCGGTCTCAAACTCAAGAGCCCCATCCTCCCCGGTGCCTCGCCCATGGTCGACAACCTCGACACGGTGCGTCGCCTTGAGGACGCAGGGGCTGCAGCGATCGTCATGCATTCGCTCTTCGCCGAGCAGATCGAGGGCAACCAGATCGCCGTCGACAAGCATATCGACCGCTGGCAGGACAACTTCGCCGAGTCGACGAGCTTCTTCCCCTCCACGGACGACTATGAGTACGGTCCCCAGGAGTACCTCGACCTCATCGGCAAGTTGAAGAAAACCGTCTCCGTGCCCGTCATCGCCTCGCTCAACGGCACCAATGCCGGAAGCTGGATCGATTACGCCACGCAGATCGAGAAGGCGGGTGCCGACGCACTTGAGCTCAACACCTATTTCCTTGCCACGGCGGGCAACGTCTCGGCGGCCGCTCTCGAGCAGCGCGTTCTGGGGATTGTCTCCGCAGTGCGCAAGTCGGTGAAGCTCCCGATCGCGGTGAAGCTCTCGCCCTTTTACACCTCGCTCGCCCATCTGGCGACGCGCATCGAGGCCGAGGGGGTGCAGGGACTCGTGATGTTCAACCGTTTCTTCCAGCCCGAAATCGACATCGAGAATCTTGAGGTCTCGCCGAAGCTGGATCTGTCCAACGCCGAGGACCTGCGCCTGCGCCTGCGCTGGCTGGGTCTGCTGCGCGACCAGGTGAAGTTCAGCCTCGCGTGCAGTGGCGGCGTGCGTTCGCCTGCGGATGTGGCGAAGGCTCTTCTCGCCGGCGCGGATGCCGTCCAGGTCACTGCGGAGATTCTTACGCGCGGGCCGGGTCGCATTGCCGACCTGGAACGCGGACTGCAGGAATTCATGGCGCACCACGAGTACGAGTCCGTCGCCCAGGTGGTCGGCGCGCTCAGTCTGCGCAACTGCCCGGATGCCGAGGCGTATGAGCGGGGCAACTACCTGCGCACGCTGCAGCTCTGGAAGGAGTAAGGCAGCCAGGCCTGCTTTTAGCCGGGTCCGCTATTCGGGCCCGGTTTTGCGGGTGTGGTGCCTGGGGGTATCCGAGAAAGCGTGACACAAGGGACTTGTTCCACGCAGCACGGGATGCTGTGCATTCCCCTGTGGTGTCGTATCCGTGTCCGGACTGTCCTTAAACTAAGGACTTTTGTTTCTTCAGTCTGTGTAGGATTGATGATGGTTTGATTGGGAGATTCCGCTCCGAGACTTCGCAGTGAAGTGAGGGCTTTGAGCAGATGAGTTTCAGCTGTCCTTCATGCAAATTCTGTCGACTTCAACCCCGGACGCCAGGCATCCCTGTTACACGGCCAATGGCGTCGTGGGACTGCGCTTCGATGCCGCGCCTTTGGGGGCAGGTTGGTGCACGCTGAGTGGCTACGTGAACAAGAACCTCGATGATCTGGGCGAACAGTATGTGAACACGCCCTGGCCGCTGGCCTATGAGGTGATCGTCAATGGCCAACAGCTCAGGGCTGAGCACGCGGTCCACGGATCGCTGTTGCATCGTTACTGTTTGGAGACGGGAGAATTCACGGCCAGTTGCCGCTTCGAACTGGAGGGAGCCCGCGGCGAAGTGCAGCAGACGGTGTTTGCGAGCCGGAGCCGTCCGTTCTTCGTGGCGCAGGAAATCACGGTGCGCGGGAGCAGCGGGATCAAGACGCTTGTTTTGAGGGCGGGCTGTGACGCGAGAAACGCTCCGGGCAGGCTGCTCAGTTCTAGAAATTCCTCCTTGGGAGAAATGGATGTGAGCCATGGGAATCTGCTCTGGGAGGCACCTTCCGGGGGCGACCGTCTTGGCATGGCGTACCGGCTGGAGGGCTCAGCACCGGTGAGAACCGGAACAGTGGGCGATGCGCGCCTCCCTATGGGGGAACTTTCAGTGGAAGGTGCAGCGGTGGAGGGTTTACAGCTGCGCCAGATCACCGCGCTCGTGCCCACCTCGGTCCACCGCGAGCCTTCGGCCCATGCGGTGCGCCTGATGCAGCGAGCCTGGGCGGATGGTTTCGAGGGGCTGCGTGCAGCCAACCGCGAGGCTTGGGCGGAGATCTGGAAAGGCCGCATACTGGCCGTGGGTGCCGGGGAAGACTGGCAGGGTTTCATCGATGCGCAGTACCATTACCTGCACTGCGCGCTGCACCCCTGCTCACCCGGGAGCACGACGCTCTTCGGACTCGGGCACTGGCCCGGGTATCCTTGTTTCCATGGTCGCGTCTTCTGGGATGTAGACACGTTCTTCATACCGGCGCTTTCCCTGCTTTGTCCCGAGGCCGCGCGGGCGCACTTTGAGTTTCGATTCCGGCATCTGCCCGCGGCGCAGCGCAACGCGATTTCGCACGGCTACCGGGGTGCTCAGTTTCCCTGGGAGACCAATCCCGGGAGCGGCGAGGAGGGTTTGCCGGGAGCCTGGGCTAGGATGGATTTCGAGGAGCACATTTCCTTTTCGGTCGCGCTCGCCTTCGCGCAGTTTGCGAAGTCCAGCGCAGATCCCGTGTTCCTGCGCGAGCGTGCCTGGCCCGTGCTGAAAGGCGTGGCAGACTGGATCGTGAGTCGTGTGCGCGCCACGTCGCGAGGCTATGAACTGCTTCGCACGATGGGCATCTGCGAGGGCGATGTTCTGGACAACAACGCCTTCACCAATTCCGTATCCGGTCTCGTGTTACGGGAGGCGATCGCCGCGGCGCTCCTGGTGGGCGAGGCTGCACCTGCGGCCTGGAGTCGCGTGGCGGACGCCATGTATCTGCCTCGCGACCCTGTGAGCGGCGTGCTCCTGCGCTGCGATGGCTGGGACCTCTCCAAGTCGAGCGATGCGACGGAGACCCTCGCCGCCTTTTTCCCCTACTGGGTGCGCGACTCACGGGAAAAGGAGACCATGAGGCACTATCTTGACAACGGGATCGGAGCGGGAGCAATCGGCTGGCCCATGCTTCCTCCGCTCTTCCCGGCTTTGGCTGCGCGCGTGGGCGACAGGGCCTGTCTTTCGGTGATGATGCAGCGCTGCCTGCGCGGATATGAGATCGCACCCTGGCGGCACATGGATGAATTTGGCTCGCCGCTCGCGGACACCAAACCGCGCGTGGGGCCCTATCTGGCGCACACCTCGGCGGTCATCCTCAACCTGATGCTCGGCCTGCCCGGCCTGCAGGTGAATGGCAGTGACCCGGCGAAGTGGCCCACTTTCCCCGTCACCTTGCCGGAAGGCTGGGAGGAGCTTCGCATTCCTCGCCTGCACGTTGGCGGGCGGCTCTGGAGCGTATCCGCGAGGAACGGACAGCATGCGGTGTGCACGCTGCTCCCGGAGTAAGGTTGGGTGGTCGGCTACTCTGGTCGATTGAGGTCCGTTACGCATGTGCCATCGAGATTTGCTGAAGAGGAAAGTGCCTTCTGGGAACTCAGACGCGTAAGCAAGGGCTTGCCCCGTCGCTCCTCAGGCAGTCTCGCGGACCTTTTCCGTAGGCCTGCCTGAACACCTTGAAGAACTGTGCATAGCTGCCGAAGCCTGCGGCATAGACCGCCTCGGCGATGGTGCACTGCTCGGGGCTTCGATAGCGGGCCCAGAAGCGGGCAAGGCGCATGGAGTTGCGGTAGCGCCCAAGAGTTACCCCTACCTGACGCGCAAACACACGGCTCAGGTAGGCTTCGCTCACACCGCAACGCCGCGCGATCCAGGACAGGCTTTTCTCACCATCCTCCTGGCTTAGGAGCGTCAAGGCCCTGCGTACCGACGGGTGCAGTCTGACGGCTGCCCCTTGTGTCCTGGATGCGCATTGGTAACGCCAGCCCAGCAGGAGCAGGTGGTGCAGCCCCGCATTCAGGCCATCGGGATCCCGGTGTTCGAAGCGGAAGTCCGAATCCACGCCGAAGCCCGCCTCGCGGTTGAGCAGGTCGGCGTCCAGCGAACCCTCCATAAGTGAGTCCAGGGTCCTGCGCATCAGGTCGAAGGCTTCGGGTGCCAGTAGCGCATGGAGCACGCCCCCTTCGCTCAGGGTGTTGCGCTTGAGCCCGGAGTACAGTTCGCCCTTGCAGGAGCGTCGAATGAAGTCCGGCTTGAACACCGCGACATAGTACTGGGCATCGTCCGTCCGGTCCACCAGCTGATGCTCCTGCGAGGGAAACATCCACAGCAGGGTCCCTTGCGGGAAACTGAAACGTTCACCGCCGACGACGTAGGTGATGGTCCCTCGTTTCACCAGGTTGAGTTCAAGCTCGACGTGGTGGTGCGGCTTCAGGAGCGGGGGATTGCGTGCCGCCTCGGCGAGGAATAGGAAGCCGTCATAACGGTCGCTTAACTTGAGGTTTTCCAGCATCAGGACATGAAATGATAACTTTTCGTCGGGCGCCGACAAGACAATGACGGCTGCTTTGGGTTAGTCTAGCAACGCATCTTCCAACTGGAAACCCCGACCGCATGACCTCCAAGCAACGCATCCGCGCCGCCATCGAACACCGCCAGCCCGACTGCGTGCCGGTCGATTTCGGCGCTTCCTTCATCACTGGCATCCACTGCAGCGTGGTCGCCGCCTTGCGCAGGCACTACGGACTCGCCGAGCAGCCCGTCAAGGTCTGCGAACCCTATCAGATGCTGGGTCTTGTCGAGGACGACCTCAAGCAGGCCCTGGGCGTCGACACCACCTCGATCTTCCCCAACCGCACGATCTTCGGTTTCGTGAACGAGAACTGGAAGGAATACCACGCCCCCTGGGGTCAGCAGCTTCTCGTGTCCGAGCATTTTGTCACCTTGGAGAATTCCCAGGGCACCTACATCTATCCCGAGGGGGACAGCTCCGCGCCTCCGAGCGGACACATGCCGACGACGGGCTATTTTTTCGACTCCATCATACGTCAGCCCGAGCTCGACGAGGACAACCTTGACTTGGAGGACAACCTGGAGGAGTTCGGCCTCATGAAACCCGCCGAGGAGGCCTATTGGCGGGAGCAGACCGCCCTCCTCAAGGGTTCCGATCGCGCCGTGGTCACCCATCTCAACGGCACAGCCCTGGGCGACATCGCCCTGGTGCCTGCGCCCTTCCTCAAGCACCCCAAGGGTGTGCGAGACGTGGCCCAGTGGTATATGACGGTGGCCGGGAATCCCGGGTTCGTCGGCAGTCTTTTCGATCGTCAGGTGGAGATCGCCCTGGAGAACCTGCGCCGGCTGCACGCCATCGCCGGGGAGGTGATCGACATCGTCGTCGTCTGCGGCACCGACTTCGGCACGCAGGAGTCCAGCTTCTGCTCGCGCGCCACCTTCGACGCGCTCTGGAAGCCGCGCTACCGCCGTATCAACGACTGGATACACGAGCACACCTCCTGGAAAACCTTCAAGCACTCCTGCGGCGCGATAGAGAGCTTCCTGCCCAACATGATCGATGCGGGTTTCGACATCATCAACCCCGTGCAGTGCTCCGCCAAGGGAATGGACCCCCGGCTGCTCAAGCAGCGCCATGGCGATCGCATCGCCTTCTGGGGCGGGGGAGTGAACACGCAGAAGACGCTTCCCTTCGGCACGCCAGAGGAGGTGCGCCGCGAGGTGACCGAACGCTGCGAGATCTTCGCCCCCGGCGGCGGTTTTGTCTTCGATGCGATCCACAACGTGCAGGCGCTCACGCCCACCGAGAACGTCGTCGCCATGATCGAGGCCGTGAAGGCCTTCAACGGCCTGCGTTGATCGATCTCTATGTATTGGAAGAGTCCCGGATTCTTTTCGACTCAGCCCGAGCGTTGTGGCTGCTTTATTTGATGCCCAACACGGCAGCCAGGTCTTCCCAAGCGTAGAAATGAAAGGTCCGATCGGCCGACATCGCCACGAAAAGCCCTCCGGGAAAACCGGGGAGGGGTACCGAGGTGACATCGCTGCCATCGCTTTCACGCGTGGATAGCCGCACGCTGCCCAGCAGGGGGTGGTGGTGGGGCGAGGAGAGTGTCCCCTCACGAGGGAAGACGCGGAAGGTGTCGGCCTGCTGATTGGACACCACCAGAAAGCCTGTGCGCGCGCCGGTCCTTCGAATGGAAATGCCCTCTATGTCCGAGGCGAAGCCCGAGGTGCCGAAAAGCGCGAGCTCCTCCGCTGCCAGGGATGCGTCGGGGTCCGCCCTGTATTTGTGGATCCCATACTGCTCATCGGCGTAATAGACAAAACCCGCCTCGGAGTCCACGGCGATGGCCTCGATCTCCTTGCGCCCGCTAAAATCGCCGAATGCCCGTACTTTGCTCATGGAAACCAGTCCGTCCGCAGCCATTTCCAGGCGGTACTGCCAAAGGTAGCCATGCGTGGGGCCCGACTTGCCTCCCACGATGGCAAAAAGGGCTCCGTCCGAAGCTCTGTGGTAGAGGGCGACGCCCATGGGTGCGCGGGTCTCGTCGCCCTCGAAGACTTGCAGGTCCCCGCGATCCAGGCAGGCCAGGGAGGGCATGGCAAAGACGCGCAGACGACGTTCATGGCGTTCGGTTGTGACCGCCAGGTCGATCGCGGGTTTTCCAGGAGCGGGGCGCCAGCCTTGAACAAGGTCGACATTGTTCGGTCGACGCAGTTTTTGAGACCTGGCCACGACTTTCCCTTGAAGGTTGAAGAGGTAGAGCGCCCCCTCCTTGTCCTTGTCCGTACCAACGATCAGACTTGAGGCTGGATCGTCGGGGTGTATCCAAATCGCCGGGTCATCGCTGTCGTGGGCCACGGCCTCGGACACCACGCGCGCACGCAGGCTTGCGTTGGTGGCATCCGGGTCGGGCTGGACGGGGTCCGTGGCGGCTGCGCTCAGGGAGAGCGTTGTCAAGGCTAGGAGCAAGGAGAGGCGCATTGCAGGGGTGTTGTGGAGGCTGGCTGGAAGGCTTCAGAATTTCAAGCGGATGCCCGCATTGCCGGACCAGCCGTATTCCTCGTGCTGGACGAAGCGCTTGTCCGTGCCCTGCCCTTTAACGTAGACGCGGAAAGGTTCGTTGGCGAGGTTGCTTATTTCAGCGAAGAGCGTGGCGTAGGGGCTCAGCCGCAGGCTGGTGCTCAGATCGAGTTGTTTGTGGTCGTCGATCCAACGGTCTTCCCGGTCGTTGGTGCCGATGGGCTCGTCCTCGCGCAAATGCTCGGAGCGGAAATTGAGTGCGAGTCGGGCGAAGAAGCGTCCGCGCTCGAAAGTGATAGCCAGATTGCCCGTGTGTTTGCTTTGGCCGATCAGAGGCAGGGTCTCGTCGGGGCGTGTGGGGTAACTGGCCTCAGCATCGGTGAGGGTGAGGTTTGCCATGAACCCGAAGCTGTCGAAGGGTGCCGGCAGCATTCGGAGCTGCTGCTGATAAGCGAGCTCGACACCGCGCAGGCTCGCCTTGGAGCCATTGCGATAGCTGATCAAGTCATAGCCGGGATAGCGGGAGTCTCCGCCAGGGACCGTGATCTGGTAGGAGAAGTTTTTGACCTCTTTGGCGAAGCCCGCGATGGATACCAGCCCCAGGGAAGGCATGTAGTATTCCAGGGAGGCATCGAAGTTGGTCGAGGTGAGTGCCTTCAGCTCCGGGTTTCCGCGCTCGATCTCCGCATTGTCATTGGCCACCGAGGAGTACAGAGCGGTCTCGGCGAGGGAGGGGCGCATCAGAGAGCGAGAGAGAGAGGCGCGCCCGACCAGATTTTTGTTGAAATCGTGGCGCAGATGGAGTCCGGGCAGTACTTCCGTGTAGCTGCGCGAGGCATGCGTCCCGGTGATGGTGTCGTCGTCCACCACCTCCTTGCCTTCGGTTTTGAAGCGAGTGTGTTCCAGGCGTGCGCCCGCAAGAAGGCTGGTGTCGTTCCAAGTCACTCCGCCCATCAGATAGGCCGCGCTCACGTCCTCCCTCGAGGCCCAGTCTCCGATGGCACTATCGGTGACCTGTACCTCGGGTGTAAAGGCTGAGCGGCTTCCGTTGAAGGCGGTCAGCACCTTGTCGTGGCTGATGCGCGGCACTTTGGGTCCAAACGGATAGCTGCTGATCCCTTCGGCCATGTTGGCAAAGGTGAAGGAGGAGGGCACTTTGAAGCGGGTGATGTCCTCATCGCTTTCCTTGTTCTTGAGGCGCAACAATAGGCCGCCCTTGAGGTAGCTGGGCAGAGTCCCCTGCAGATCCCGTCGCGCGTTCAGACCTAGACTGAATTCACGGTCGGTTCCTTCAGCGACTGCCAGCTCCATGCGGTCCAGTGTCGTGTAGTTGGCTGGCTCGGCGATGCTGGCTCCGGCAGTCTGGGTCACCAGCAGATCATACGTGTTGGTGGCCTTGAAGGAGAGTCCCGTGTCCCCGGTATTGCGCCGGAATCTCACCGTGAGCTCGCCGGGGCGTTTTTCCAGTCCGTGGGAATAGGAGGCCTGGGCATCTATTTTCCAGCTGTCGAGTGTACGTTCATAGCTGGCGTTGAAGGCGCTCAGTTCCTGGTCCTTCTCCCGGATGCGCAGATCACGGCGCACACGACTGATGCCGGTGGCGGTGAAGTCGCCCTGGCTTCCGGAGGCAATGGAGCCACGCTCGAAGGGAAGATAGAGTTGGTGGCGGTCCTCCGTGTCGGTAAAGCGGTTATAGAGGGCGCTGAAGCTCAGTTTAGAGTGGGCATCCGGGCGGAACTCCACCGTGGCGTTGGCACCATAGCGTTCGCGGTTGATCACATAGTCGCGGAAGCCGAGGTTGTTGATGGCCAGAAAGGGGCTGCCAAGGGGTGCGCTGCGCTCGGCGTAAAGTCCGTCCTCCTCATAGTTCTGGGAGCCAAAGTCGCGCTCCTGCCAACTGAGGTTGGTCAGGATGCCCAGGCGCCCGTCGAGGAACTGGTCGGACCAGGTTGCGTTGGCCTTGTAGTTGTTGCGATTGGTCAGGCGTGTATAAATGGACTGGATCGAGCCCTCAAGGCTGTGCTCGGTGCGGTCGAAGGGGGACCGGGTGCGCATGTTGACCGAGCCGCCCAGGCCCTCCGCGTCCATGTCGGGGGTGGGGACCTTGGTGACCTCGATGGCAGCCAGTGCGTCCGAAGGCACCACATCCAGGGCGACGGAACGGTCGCCCAGCTCGGGGCTGGCGATGCGCACCCCATTCAGACTGGTCCCCGTGTAGATGTAGTTTAGGCCGCGCAGATCCACGAAGCGCCCTTCGCCCTGGTCGCGGTAGAGAGAGACACCCGGGACACGCTGGAGGGATTCGGCTGCGTTTTGGTCGGGGAAGCGACCGATCTCGTCGGAGGCCACGAGGCTGGTAAGGGTCGAGGCCGCACGCTGGGCGTTGATCGCGCGTGCCTGACCGACGCGAGCACCCTTGATGACGAAGGGCTCCAGGGTGACGAGGCTGGAGTTGAAGGCCGTGTTGAGCGTCGCTGTCGCACCAGGGTTGACGCTGAGCGCCTGTCGCAGGTCGGAATAGCCCACATAGGCAAATTCGAGCGATTGCGATCCGGCAGGCACCTCGACGAGAAGGTACTCGCCCGAAGGTCCTGTGTAGGTGTGCAGGGAGCTGTTGGCCACGGAGACGCGCACGCCTCCGAGTGCCAGGCCCGTGGAGGCATCGGTCACGCGGCCCGAGATGCTGCCCGTCTCGACGGCCATGCAGAGTGGGGCCGAGACAAGTATTGAAAAAAGCGTTACGGCTAGGTGTTGGCTGGTTTTCATGAGCAGTCAGTTCTGCCTGCTCAGGGCTTGCGTGTGCAATCTGCAATCCTCCGCGTTTCCAATATGTCACTTTCCTGTCACCCGCACGGCACATGAGGTCCAGGCGGGTCTTTGCAGGAGGTGTCATTGCCTGCTGTTGCGGCGGCCTTCCTTCAGGGGTCGTTCCTGCCGCGCACCCAGGTTCTGAGGATTGAGCGTGCCTTCGTGTGATTCCCGGTTCTCATGTCTTCATCTGAGAACTATGAATACCCGAATTCTTTTCCTCGCCCTGCTTTGTCTTGCCGCCTTGGCCTCCCGCACGCGAGCGGAGGATTTCGCTCTCACGCCTGAGGCTGCCGGGGATTTTGCCCGGCTGGTCCTCAAGGGGGTGGATCAGGAGTATCCAAACAAGCTCGACCACATCATCGCGGGGCCGGAACAACTGCTTTCGCCCGCCACGCTTCACCCGGCCTTTTATGGCTGCTTCGACTGGCATTCCTCGGTGCATGGGCACTGGCTGCTGGTGCGCCTTCTACGTCAGTTTCCCGCACTTCCGGAAGCCGCGAAGATTCGCGCGGTTCTCGACGCTCACTTGTCTCCCGCCGCCATCGCTGGTGAACGCGCTTACCTCGCCCAAGCCAACCGCAAGTCCTTCGAGCGCACCTACGGCTGGGCCTGGTTGCTCAAACTCTCTGCGGAACTCGAGACCTGGGATGCGCCCGAGGCACGCACCTGGGCCGCCGCCTTGCGTCCCCTGGCGGATGATTTCGCGGCACGCGTGAGGGATTTTCTTCCCAGGCAGGATTATCCCATCCGCAGCGGCGTCCATCCGAACACAGCCTACAGCCTTTCCCTGATTCTGGATTTTGCGGACGCCACAAAGGACGCTCCGCTGCGGACGCTCGTGGAGCAGCGGGCCCGGGATTACTTCCTGGCTGACCGCGCCGCGCCGCTTTCCTGGGAGCCCAGTGGCGAGGATTTTCTTTCGCCCGCCCTGGAGGAGGCTGCGCTGATGGTTCGACTGCTGCCTGCAGACCAGGCCAGAGACTGGCTCTCCGCCTTTCTGCCGGGTCTTCT
>JFJP01027126.1_pt1 | contig 19823 bp, 28 predicted proteins | sample 431651 | NCBI WGS metagenome assembly JFJP01 (sample SAMN02602958, study PRJNA72255) | Microbial mat metagenome, whole genome shotgun sequencing project. | biome: fresh water; feature: sink hole; material: water; isolation source: purple microbial (photo- and chemosynthetic) mats found in...
GTTTTTAAATTTTTTTTTTTTTTAGAAAGCTCTGAAACATGTAAAAAAATTTCAAAGAATTAAAATGCATAAGTTTATTCTTCTATTTATTTTTTTGTTTAATTCATGCTTTTTCTGAAATTTTTTTGTAATCAATCAATTCAAATTAATTTAAATAAACTCTATTTTAAAAATTCCTAAAATTTAAAGAATAAATAATTATTTCTTTTAGTTTATAAAATTTTTGCACTCTTTGTCGGTTTGATTATTACTCTTTCATCTATTATCATGGACTTGGGAGACCTTACATTATTATTATTCATTTATTCCGACATATAAAATAAAAAAATTGATTAACAACTTTAAAAAAATATTTATATGATTTTAAAAAAAAAATACTCTTAAACATTCAGGAGGCTGTTCTTATTGCATACTTTCCAAGCCTCGAAAAGTAAACACCAAAATTTCTCCAAATCAATATCAATTCCCACAATTGCATTTTTTTTCTTCTTTAGTTTATTAAAAACATCACACACAGTCCTTCCGTCACAAAACTCAGATTTTGTTTCTATTTCCACATTCATTTCTTCAATTTGGAAGATTTTCTGATCAATAACATAAGCTACAGCGCAAGGATCATGCAAAGGACTATTGATTTTATAATACTTTTGATTAATTGCGTTTTGATGCTCAAACAGTGAAGACAAATATCGTCCGAAATTTGAATGAAAATCCTTGAGATAATTTATTACATTTTCTCCGATTTGTGTTCTTAATGTTACTCCTAAAGGAATCATGACTAATTTCAATCCTGAATTGAAGACTATTTTTGCAGCATCTGGATCCCAACTAATGTTAAATTCAGCTGCAGGCGTTATATTTCCAAACTCAACTGAACCTAAAATTTAAATTAACTGTTTTCAATTTATATTTTTTTCAGTATACCTCCCATAAAAACAATTGAGTCTATATTTTTTTTAATTTGAGGATAAGTTTTTAATAACAAAGCGTAATTTGTTAAAGGTCCAGTAGCTATCAATGTAATTTTTACTTGAGATGACAAAATTAGATTAGAGAGATAGGAAAATAAGTTTTCTTCTTTAAGTTTTAATTCATGCTCAGGAAAAGCATAATCAAAACCCAAACCTTTATCACCATGGATTTGAGAGACAAAACTTTTTCGACAAATAGGCTCATCAGAACCTTGAAAAACTGGAATTTCTTGAAAACCTGAAATATTTAGAATATCTAAAGCATTTTTATTGACATTTTCAATCAAGGAGTTTCCTGAAATAGTTGAAATTCCTAATAAATTTAAGGAAGGATTGTGTGCTGCGAGCATTATGGCGATCATATCATCGACACCTGGATCACAATCTAACCAAACTGCTTTTCTAGGCAATTTTTCAGGATTCATTTCAGCAATTTATCAAATTGCTTTTTATAATAAATACAGACTCTTTGTAATAATATTTTTAATGAATTACTATCTAATTTTTAAAAACAAAATTCATTAAGAATTTTAAAAAATTCTCATTTTTTTATTCACTTATTAAAAAAAATTGCAAACACAAAATTTTGTTTTTTATAGTTAAAAAACTGTTTTATTTTCCAAAAAATCAATTTCTTTTTTCATTTAAGCACTTATTTTGATAATTCTTCACTTTTTGAATGACTTGATTTATTCGCAGGTTATAGGTAATCAAGCTTTTATCAAACATTTACCATATTTCTTTTAAAAGACATTCTTAGTTACTATTATATTTATAATCCAAAAGAAAATTTTGAAGCATTCACACACTTATAAATCCAGGCGGTAGATATATTTATGAATAAAACATTCAAATTATGATTTTGGCTTATATCCTCTCTGCAAACATCCTCTGGTTCTGGTCCGAGATTATTAAGTTCTCAGAAAAAAAAGACTGAAATGCAAGATTAATTTGAATCAAAAAACTTAATTAATGGAAATAATGAAATAAATAAATTAAAAAATGCTATTGATCCAACACCAAATTAAATTTGATTGGAGTAAACATAATATTTTTTCCAACTGAAAATTTCAATTTAAGATTAAAAATCATTTGAATTTCCTTTTAATGTCAAAATTGGGATCTTTATTTGGAGATTTCGCTGTTTTTTCAATTTCATTAAAAAATCGATGGTCCTATTTCTTCAAATATTGAAATTTTTGATTCATTGCAAAGTTTCTTTTTTATCTTTTTAAATAAAACTCTATTAAATTTTTAGTTGATCAATAGTATATTTTTATTGCCTATTCATCCCTATACGTTTTTTGAATCAGAAGGAATCCTCAATATGATATTAACAACATTCAAAAAAAACTTTTGAAAAAAACCCCTTAGTGCAAAAAACACTCTTAATAGGTTTTCAAAGCAAAATTATAAATATAATTCAATCAAATTTTCAAAGTTTCGGCTAGAAGTTTTTTAGGATTAAAAAAAATTTCTTTTTTAATTAAAATAAAAATAATAATAACTTGTTTCATGAATACAAAATTTTGGAATTGTATTGAAAAATTAAAAATTGTAAAATAAAGAGACTCAGAAAAAATCAAAATTTTCATTGATTATAGAAATATATCCAATTTTCGTTTTTTCACTCGAGACAAAATTAAAAAAAGTTTTTATAAAGTTTAAAAACTCTCAAAAATTATATGGGTAATTTCAACACTAAATTGAAAAGGGAAGAAGATGATATTTCTGATATCAGACATTATATCCAATATTTGAACCAAGAAAAAAAACGAAATTTTGAGAAAAGCATTCCAGATTCCAAAAAAAGCACAAACTCCTTTTTTTCTAAAAATTCTGTCTGCAATTTATCAAATTGCGCAAATTTCTTCTCTTTTTCAAAAAAAAATGTCTTTTTTTCTTCACATAAGACATAAAATAATTTTAAAATTTTGAAATTCAGGTGAATTGGAAGGAAAATTTGATCGAAGAATGTAAGTATTTATCACGTTCCTTTGAATGGGGGAAAATATTCCCAAAGGATTTGGGTAAATTCGAAGGCCATAACGATCAAGTCTATCAGATGGAAATAAATTGGATAGCAAACCATTCCACAAGTTCCAAAACCTTCACTTTCTGAAATAAATATTTATTTATTTTTAAGATATTTCATTCGATCCACCAAAAGACTTGCAAATTTTAAACGGAGACGCTGAACTTGAGAAAGAAAGTTGTTCGAAAAAGAACAATATTAAAAAAGAAAGCAAATTCTCAATTGGGCAGATCAATGTCCCGCCAACACCTAAAGAATCTTTTATTATTTCAAAGAAGTATGGAGAAGATTATGATTTCTTTGACTCAAGTCTTGAATTACCAGATGGAGATCCATTTACTATCGAGGATTCTAATATTGTGAAGAATCAAGAAGAGAAAAATAATGTGGAAGTTTCTTCGAATAATATTTCAAATACTAGTGATTTGTTCTTTATTGAATATCCAAAAAATGTGCTAAACTATGAAAATAACACTTTTTTACTTCCAAAATTAAATGATATTAGCATGCAAGAAGGACAAAATAATAGGCCAATAATGAGAAGCAGTGCATTCTTGGAAAGTAAATACAATCTTGAAAAAGGACAACAGAATTTTGATCAAAAAGATCAGGAAAAATACAAATCGATCACAAAAACCATAGAAAAACATTTGAATGATCCGAATAATAGCCTGTGTTTTATTAAAAATAAATATATAAGCTATTTCCTCGAAAAATATGAGGAATTTGCTTATAAACAAATGGAACCAAACAATAAAGATATTAAAACTCTAGAAATGATTTGTGAAAGCATGATGAAGGATTTAAGGCAATTTATCCGAGTTTTCAAAGATTCTGTGTATTTCTTTTATAGAATCAATGAAATTTGCACAAAAAATAAAAATCTTGAACTTTATTTTACCTTAGATAATATGATAAACTTCGTATTAAGTCTATTATTTGTTGATGAAATTTATTCCATAGTATTTGAAATACAAAGGAAATTGGATTCTCCAAAAGAAATTGCATTTAAAAAGAGCCTCAAGAAAATAAGAGATGGAAAGCCTGAAGATTTCGGAGTTTCTGACAATTTTTGTTTGAATCAAAAAACAATAGATTATTTCAAAAACAACAATAAAAGCAAATTTTTTAATCAAGAAGGCAAAAATAACAATAATAACAAAGTGTTATTAGAAGAAAACAATGATGATCTTAAAGAAAATTTAACTGATAAAATAGAAACACTAAACCATGAGCCTTATGCCAAAGCTATTGATTGCATTAAAAATATACAATTTCTTCGAAGTCCTTCACACAAACTCAAAGCGATTTTAACAAGCAGTGAATTAATAATGGAATGTATTCATGATTTCTATAAGAAAATCAATGTGAAGTTCAATAAAGATATTGATCCTGATGATATTATGACAATTTATATCTATATGATTTCGAAATCCACGTTAACCACACTGATTACTCATTGTAATTTAATAGAAAAATTCCTGACAGAAAGCTCTTTAGCATCAATTTCTGGATATTATTTCGTCACTTTAAATGCTTCTATTGATTTTATAATAAATTTAAAGGAAGAAGTTCAGAAAATTAAAAAAGAAGTGAAGTGTGATTATGATGAAGAGAAAAAAGAAGAAGAGAAAAGGAACTCTCAAATTACGAACAGTGTTTCCAATATCAATGATCAAAGAGTGCTTGTAGATTCAGAGGATAAAAAGAAGCAGAATTAAAAAAATTTATAATTTGTTTTTTTTTAATTTATTTTATTGCAAAAAAAACAAAAAATATAATGAAACAAACTTAATTATTTTTGTAGATTTTTTATTTGATGGCTTTTAATTTTATTTAAATAAATAAACTTAAAAAATGGATAAACAAATATTATAGTTTTTTACAAAAAAATATCAAGAACTCATAATTTTTGAATTTGGCACGATATTTATATTTTTTTGTTTACTTCTATCTTTAATCTTACATTAATTATTAGAAATATTTTTAACTTTTATCATTGAAATTTAAGTGAAAAAATAATTATTTTATAATGGAAAATTAATTTACATAATTTAATTTTTTCTATTTATTTCTGTTTATTTTTTATTATTGAATTTCTTCTCCTTTCTTCTGGGAAAAATCTCTCTTTCTTTCATATTCTTTCTGGTAGCTGTCATGAAAATACCATTTGCTTCCCACATTATTTCCTTTGATTTTAAATTTCTCATATCTTGACTCCAAAGCACTCTGATTTTTATTCGCATTTTTTGTTTTAACATTGTTTTGTATTTGATTTTGATTGGAAATAATTGATCGATGTGATGAAAAAGGAGAAAATTCAGACTTTCTTACAACAGTGCTGATTCTGCTATAGGAAGAAGCCCTAAATCCTTTTGAAAAAAATGTTGGAGCGAAAGAACAGTCTTTTATCTCTTCAGCCTCTAGTTTTTTCTTCATAATTTTTTTATTTTTAATTTTTTCTTCTAACCATTTTTCGTTTCTTTCTATCACATTCGAAAAATTGAGAATATTGAGTTTTTCAACATCACTTCCTTCTGTTAAAATTTTTTCCACATTTTCAAGCTTTTTCTTATTTAGAAATGTTAAACTTCCATTATTTTGGATGAAATTTGAAGCTTTTAAATTAGAAATCGATTGAGAAACTGATGGTTTCTGTGAAAGTCTTTGAGACATTCTCATTGTGCTATTTTGAATGTTTTCTAAGAGGTTTTGAGAGTCGAGAATTACGCAACGATTATTCTCATTGATGAATATTTTGTTTGCTCGAATCAAAAGAGAGTTTTTGAGGCTTTCGAAAGTATGATTGAAGGGTTGTTTGAAGGATTTCACAGAAGAAAAATTTGATAGTATTTTATCACGTTGTGTTGTTTTGTTATTTGTTTCGATTGGAACAGATTTTTCTTTTTCTGTTAGAAGAATCTCTTGTTGCTATTTTTTTTTAAAAAATGTTCTATTTTTTTACATAAAATAATGGTTGTACATGTGTATTGATCTGTTTTTTTGAAGTATTTACTTCTGAAACTTTCTGTTTTTTCTCGGGTCTTTTATTCTTTTCCATTATTTTTAAATTTAAAGTTTCTTGCAAAGAGAATATTTCTTTTTGTTTTTCGAACTCTTCAAGTTTAATCTCATTCTCTATGGTTTCTATATCAGCCTTATTTTTCGCTAGAAGGTCAGTTGTTCTTGAACCTTCCTTTGAAACTTTTTTATTTTGAATCAATTTTTCAGTTTCATTAATATCTAATAAAAAACAAAAAATAAATAAAATAATTCATTTTTTTTACATTTTTTAGCATTTAAAAATTTTTCTTTTAATTTGATTTTGTTTTCAGCTTTATTTTGGATTCGATTTTGGTTAGAACTTGTTTGGATTTGATTGGGTTTGTTTTCAGGATATTGTTGCGTAGGGAGTTTTAAATAAATTATTTTTGGTTGTTTTTTTTGTTGATTTTTATTCAGAATCTCTTTAGATAAGTTTTGTGCTTCGAAAGTTGCAGTTCGTGTCAGGATTTTAAAGCTCTCAACAGGATCATTAGAAAAAAAACTTTGAAAAAAAAAATGAAGAAATATTTTAAAAAATTTAACTTTTGCTCAGGTTTTTTATGGAAATCAGGACCAATTTCATCTGAATTTATCTCCTTAAATCGTTTTTTTAATATTTTTTCAAGTATAACGTTTAAACCTCATTTTTATTCATGATCTTGCTAATTTCTGCCATGCGTTTTTTTATGAAATCTATTCTATTCTAAAAAAAAATCACATAATTTTCAACGATTAAATAGTAATTATATTTTTTACATCATCTGAATCTCTTTTACTCATTATATTGCCATTCAAATCACTTTTTTTTATGTGATTTGAACACTCATCAACAACCATTGAAGGATATATTTTGTGATTATCATCTTGTGTATCATTGTTTTGGGAAGAAGAATAATTGATGTTATTGTTATTTAATGAATTATAGTCTAACTGCTGTTTTTCTTTGAGTTTTTTACTTTTGTATTCTTCTAACATTTGTTCGATTTTTTGTTGTTTTTCAGCTTTCATTTGAATAGAATTATTCTCAAGGTATTGTTTTTGTTCATTATTAATAAAGGGTTTAGGTTTTATTGTGAAAGATTGATGAAAACTAGGCTTATTATTTTCTTTATCACTAAATTAAACTATTATAAATGATTAGAGAAATATAAAACTGTTCATCGAAATTCATTTGCAGTTGTGGGGGTAGAATATATTTTTGAAGCATTCAACAGCTGAGTTTGAAAGATAAAAAATTGAAAGTTGTTAGGATTTTTCTTTTCTTTATTTACTACGATTGAAAAATTTTTAAAAAATTTTTAATTTGCACTAATAATCACATTTAATGAGAAACAAAAAAAAACTCATAAAAATTTGGAATTTCGTTTTTACGATTTTGTTTGAATACATAACATCATTCCTCTCTATTAAAAAACCAAAATTAAAATATTATTCAAAAAACGATGAACAGAAACAAAATAATTTTCGTTTTTAAAAAAAACTCCTAACGAAAAAACTATTTTTTATTTGATTTTTTTTAATAAATAAGTCATTCATGAATTTTTTTTTAATTTCCCAACAAGAAAACCAAGTATTTTTCTTTTAATTAATTTGAAATACAATAAAAAAAAGCCAAAATGAAATTTTTCAAACAAACAGAAGAAAAAATATTGCCATACCCTCGCAACCCTTCCAAATCTTTCCTGAATTCAGACATTCCTAAATCCAAACCTTACAACATCATAAGTTACCTGATTCAGAATTCCTTTCTAGATGTTATTGACTCTAATGGAAGTTGGAGGATTGCTAGAATTGTAAAAAAAGCAGGAGATATTATTAAAGTGACTTTTGAAGGTTGGAGTCATAGATGGGATGAGGCAAATTTTATAATTATTTTTTGTTTTTTTAGAAATTTTTAAACAAATTTTAAAGGATTACAAGATAAGTTCTAATAAATTAGCGCCTTTTAAAAAGCATACACCTCCATATACTGGTCCGACAAAGGCAACAGCAAAGAAAAGCATCGACATCGAAGAAGTTTTTTCATCAAATTGGCAAAAGGTAGTGTTTTTATTCTATAGTGAGATTTTGATTTCTAACAACTTTAAATTAAAAAATGAAAAGCATATTAGATTTATGATTGATTGTATGAACCCAAAAACCCCGATAAATGACGTACATTATTACAATCAGATGATAAGAGGGGAAATATATTTTCTCATTGATAATTTGATGTCCAATAACAAAACTTATGATGAGGAAATACTTAAAAATATCATTGAATTCTTTGAATATTATATCGCATTCACAAATAAATATCTAGAATGTATTCTTCTTCAAATGAAAGAGGTATAATTAATTATAATAAATTGAATATTAAGGAATTTTAATTTTTTTTTAGTATATTGAAGGGAAAAATACAAACCACTCTTCATATTTAACCAATAAAGGTGTTGCTTTGGTGAGTTCATTTCCAGAAATAATGGATACTTTAAATAAGATTTTCGGAGGAGATACTCGATGTTATAACTTTTATCAAGTAAATGTATAATGAAGATTTTTTCTTTAGAATAAAATAGAAATTCTTTTCTTTAAAATAAAAATTGAAAATTGAAAAAAAAAAATTTAAATAAATTAATATAAAAATTTCATAGATGAATCAAGATAAGCAGAAATATACTTTAAATTTGAATCCGCTTTTGACAAAAATCAAGGAAATTGATGAAACAACAACACAAATTCACATATTTATCAATATTTTTTTTAAATCGGGAGGTTTTGACAAAATAATAAATTTTATGAAATGGGAGAAGTGATATTATCTATTTTAAATTATTTTATTCCAATCGGATTTCTAATAAAGTTTAATTATATTAAAGATCTTCTAACGGAAATGAATCAAAAAGCAAAGCAGGAGAGGCAAATGAGGCTTCTTATCGAACTCCTTTGATTTTTGTGAAACAATTGCTCATAATTTTAAGCAATCTTTCAAGATTTCTCTCAAATGTTTTCAAAAAAGAGAAATTGTTCAAAGATTTCCTCAATGTCCTCCCATAAATTCTAAATTTTATAAAGAAATTTCAATGTCTTTTACTTTAAAGGCATTAATCGAAAGAATTAATTCCATAAATGAGAAAGAAATGAAGGATTTAGATACAAACCTAGTGTTTTCTTTATTGAGAGACACTTCATTTTTTTTTGATGAAAATTCACAAAGAGAAACTTTCAAGATGATCGAAGAAACTGAGATATATTTTTGTGTGAAATTATTGAAGAGTTTCTATTTAGAAAAACGATTAAAAGGCATTAATGAACTCAAAGATTTCATTGAAAGGGTGGACCCTTTAAACGAACATAAATATCGTGACACAAATAAAAAACTGAAATATTTCACAAAGGAAATTTTATTTCAATTTATAATCGAAAATCAAATAATTGAGTTCATTTTCGGAGAGAATTTTCATATCGAAGTTTTTAAAAGATCTTTGAATTTGTTGTCTTTTTTATCGATTTCTGGAAAACTCACAAAGGAACATCTCAATGCTTTGTGGAATGTCAGCGAAGAAAAACATCAAACTCATAAGAAAGAATTCCATCAAATCATCATAGATTTATTGAAGTTTCTTTCCTTGGAAACTTTGGAGTTTCTCTTCCAGAAAATCACGGTGATGCATCCAGAAAAATATGATGAAAATATGGTGTTTTTGATCAAGGAAATCACAAAAAATGCTATTTCTTCTATTTTATCAGGTTTTTAAACAAAAAATATTATTTTTTTAAAAAAATTTTTTGTTTTTGTTTTTGATTTTTTTGTTTTTTAAATTTTTATTTAATTTTTTTTTTGTTATTGAAAGAAACTGAAGAAAATCAAAAAAAAATTTTGAGCAGCAAAAAGATATACAATTATTTCGGTTTTAAATTGTTCTGGGATCTAATCCAAGATGACAGCAAATTGCCGAATAATTTATTAAAGACTTGTTTGAGCTCTTTGGGAGAACTTTTCTCATTATTTCCTCGAATCCAAAAAACCGAAAAGGAGAAATATTTGAATGATTGCTTTGAAAACCTGAAAAACGGTATTTCTGTTCCTCAAAGTTTGATATTATCTTTGCATATCTTCGCCACATTGGGCAAAGGAATCGCATGTAAATTAGTTTTTAGAATTAATCTGATCAGTTTTTTTAATGAAAAGTGGAAGAAATTATCATGAAATATAACAAAGAATATTCTTTTATTGATACTACGATATGTGATTTCGAAAAATATATTTCGAATGTTGCCATAATTCTGGAAAAACAAAAAATTGGATGGAATAAAATTGAAAACATTGAATTTCATGTAAATTTATTATTTAATTTAAAAATTATTTATGAATAAATTTCAACATAAATAAGATATTTGTAGGAAAAAACTCACATTTCGATCAAATTGATAATCGATTGTCGTTCATAGATAACATAAACCCATTTCTCGGAAAAAAAAGCGATGTAAATCTTGAACAAATAAAAAAACTATGGATCCTTTTGGTGAAAAATTGTGCCACATTTGTAGAACAAACAATATTTTTAGAATGGATCATCAAAAGAAAAGATTTTAATGATAAAAAAACTTATTTGTTGAATGATGCTTTGATGAAGAATTTATTTAATTTGATTTTAACTGACAAAATAATGATCGATTACACGTCGATGAATTTGAATATTTACAATTGTGTGAAGAAACTTTTTGAGGCTGTGAATATGAAAGAAGGAAATCTGGAGTTTTCAGATACAATTAAAATTTATAAATATGAACAATTGGTAGGTTTCAAATATTTTTGGACCATTTTAATCAAATGCTATAATGAAGAGGTTCATTTTAATTTATTATTTTATTATTGGTAAAATTAATTTATATTTACAATTTCAATCATGTTCGATCAATTTATTTTATATTGGTACTTTCATTATGATTAGAGAATTTATTATTATTTATTAAATTCATGTTTATAATTACCTTTTTAAATTCATTTAAATTTATATAATTCTTTAAAATTCTTGGTTCTAGGTTCTAAAAGCATGCAAAGCTTATTTGATTTCGATTCATTTGCAACTGTCCACTACGTTCAATAACGAACAGAAACTAATTATTTATCAAAAATTCTTTATGAAATGTGTTGAATTTCTAAACGATTCCTCAATCCCTTCAAGCAATATTGCCAATATTGTTTTATTGCTTAAAGATTTCATTTTAAAGTTTTATTTCTTTATTATTTAAAAAGAAAATCTTTTATATTTGCAGTTTTGACGGTCTAAGATATTTGAATGGTGACAGCGCAAGCCCAATAAATTTTTCTCTGGTGGTTCAATATAGAAATGGTTCGTTTAATTAATAATTTTTTATTTTTTTTTAATAATTTCTTTCATTCAGCACAAAAATTTATATTTTTTTAAAAAAAAATTAAATGAAACTTATGTGATTTTTTATTAAAACTAGATGATTTTTCTAAGAATATTTCCTTCACATTACCAAGCAATACAACTTTCAGGCATTTAAGGAATAAAATCAATGATGAATTTATGTTGAAAAACCAAGATTTTGATATGTATATTTCAAAAACCACTTATAAAATCCCTCAAGATAAAGAAGAAGAAAATCAAGTTTCGAGTCTTGGTATTTTTTTTTTAAATGAAAAATTATGAAAATTTTTCTTTATTTTATAGATAATTATAGAGATAAAGAATACGATATTTTTATCAATATGAATAAATCTTCGAATCCTGTGAACATGATGAAAGAAAAATTCAAAACCTTTGTTGCTAACAATCAAAAAATTTCTGATATTCTCTTTGACAAATTATCTGATAGTAATGATAAAATTGTGAAGGAAGTCTGGGAGGTGCTAAAACTTTTACCAGTCAACAAAAATGTCAGAAAAAGAATTGAAAAAAATAGTTTTGATGGGACTGAAGTTTATTTTAAAATTTTTAATTTTTTGCATTTTGTTTTTTTAGGAAAACTTAACAAAACTGTTGGATTGCTCATGCTATCGAAAATTTTTGTATTGTCTTGAAATTATAGAGGAGATTGTCATGAATGAAAATAGGTGAGAAAAAGAAAAAAAATATGATTATGACTTTGCAAAATTTTTATTTATTTTAAAAAAATTATAATAAAATTCATTTATCATTAAAATATGTTTTCTATTAATTTTTTTTCTTTTTTAAAGCGTAAACGGAAACAGTTTTGTCAAAGAAATTGATGTGTGGGGTCTGGAATTCTGCAAGAAAAAAGGATTCAATCATCTTTTCAAATTTTTCATTAATCTCAATTTAGAGGAAGTGAAATCGACCTTTAACCTGAAATGTTTTGCTGTGCTTTCAAAACTTATCTCATTTTTCCTTAAAAAGCAACTATTACTTTCTTTATATTTCAAAAAAAACAATCTATTTTTTTAAAAGATATAACGAAGTTCTACAAATAGAGAATAAAAGCCTTTCAGAATTGATCTTTAAAAGCCTTCAGCTTTTAAAAGAAACCTTTGTTCACATTTCAGATTTAGAAAATCAAATACCTGAGGAGTTTTTAAGCAATAACTTTGAATTACTTCTCTCCTGTTTGAATTATAATCCTCATTTAATAAAAATCTTATACAATTTTAACGATTTGTTAATAATTTTGAATTTTGGTAAAATTATATCAATTTTCATTAAAAATTATGTTTAATTTAGGTCTTCTTGAATGCGAAGTGAATAATTTAAGAATAAAAATGAAAAATAATTTTGTGATGCTTGTTGAATTTTACAATAAAATGAATATTGACAAACTAAAGGATGAAGTTTCCCCCCATATATTCTTCATATCTTTCTTAGTGAAAAATATTTTATTCAAAATTAACCTCGAAAAATCACGTGAAAAATGTGATCAATTCTTTGATTTTTTCTGTAAAATGTTATCATTGCTTTCTTCAGAAGAAATTGCCAGTCTCAAACACAACCCCAATGCGTTTTTTAATATACAAGAGCTATTTCAATTCACTCTGAACGAATTTATGAAATCATTGACCTATGAAAAAAATCAAGAGGAAAAAGATTATCTATTACAAGGGTATCTCCAATTATTTGAAAGTCTAAATGAGTTAGAGCCAAAATTTAAAGAGGCCCTTGCTATTAATTCCAAATTTTTGAATTATTTGTTCCATTCTGGATTGTTTGAAATGCCCACAGGTTCTTTCTTTCTTTAAAAAACTATAAATTTTTTTTATTTTAATAACATTTAATTAATTTATTACTAATTTATTAATGTTTAAAAATATTTTTCTGTTAATTGATTCATTAATTATTCCAATTTTTTTAATTTATTTTAAATGAAGGACTTGAATCACCTTCAATGATTTTACCACCAAAGTGCAAGAATGCTGAAACCAGAGAAAAAGCATTTAATTTGCTATCTTCAATCCTCCTCTTCCATTCCTCCTCTGGCTCATCTCCCCTTGAAATCATTAATAAATTCAAGCAACTATTATTAAACGCCTATTGGAGAACCAATGGTCTTTTAGATTGGAATATTTCTCCTTTAAATATGGAAAAAAGCTTAACAGGGTTTGTTGGAATGAAAAATCTAGGATGTACTTGTTACATGAACGCTTTAATTCAGCAATTGTTTATGATCACTAATTTTAGAGAAGGAATTCTTAAAATTGATGATATTGATTTGTTTCGCAATGATTTGAATGAAAATCTTTTGTATCAATTTCAATTGATTTTAGCTGGATTGAAGTTCAGTCATAAACAATACATTGATCCACGAAGGTTGTGTATTTCTTTTAAAGGACCAGATGGGAATCCAATCAATGTATTAGAACAAATGGATGCTGATGAATTCTTTAATGAATTTTTTGATCGATTAGAAATTATTCTAAAGGTATTTTTCTGTTAGTTATCTTCAAATATATATGAATCTATATAAATATAGGGCAATCCTGCTGCTTCTAAAATCAAAAATTTGTTTTGTGGAGTTTTATCAAATGAATTGATTTGCAAAGGATGTCCACATTATAGTGAAAGAGAAGAATTGTTTCATACATTGGGACTGCAAGTCAAAAATAAAAGGAATATTCATGAAAGTTTGCAGAACTTCATTCAAGGAGAAATGCTTGAAGGTCCTAATGCTTATTTTTGCGAAACCTGCAATAAGAAAATACCAACACTTAAAAGGGTTTGTGTGAAAAAACTACCAAATATATTAATTTTGGTGTTGAAACGTTTTGAATTTGATTATGATACTATGTAAAATTAATAACTGTTCATTTATTTAAAAAAAACTTTTAAAAGGACCAAAATCAAAGTAAATGATTATTGTGAGTTTCCACACAAACTAAATCTTGAACAATATACGCAAGATTACCTAAAAAAAAAAGAGAAAGAAATGCTCTTTCCTGATCATGACACAGAAACTCCAACAGTAAATATTTTTTTAAAAGATTTGATTTTTATTTCTTTATAATTTTTGTTAAATTCAATAATTTTTCAAAATTAAAAAAAAAGACTATTTCAATTTTCAAAATAAAAAAATAATATGTTTTAAATGTAAAACATTTTATTTTTAATTAATATTTCTTAATTTTTTCAACAAAAACACTATGAAAATAGGATGATGGTGAAGATTTTAAATATTCTGCAGAATATTTTGAATATAAACTTCGAGGGGTAGTGATACATATGGGTACAGCTGATTCTGGTCATTATTATTCTCTGATAAATGCTGGTGGCGAAAATGGCTCAAACGACAAATGGATTGAATTCAATGACACAATAGTGAGAGCATTTGATTTAAGATGTTTGCCAAATGAAGCTTATGGTGGTGAAGAAAGGAATTCGAACATTAATATTGCAGGACTATCTAAAAATGCTTTGGAAAAAAGCAGAAATGCTTATTTAATTTTCTATGAGAGAGTCAAATTTTATGAAGAAAAAGAGGTTATTTTTTTCTAAATTCAAAAAAAAATTTTTTTTTTTTTCATTAAAAAAATCAAATTTAAATTTTTAGTTATTTATTTTTTTAAAAGGGAAACCCGAAAGAAAGCAATATTTTATTTGAAAGTTCAATGAAAAATATCCAACAACCCCATACTTTGAAAATTTACGAAGAAATAAAAGATGATAACGTTAAGTATTATATCCACAAAAACCTTTTCGATCATAATTTCATGGCCTTCATGGATAATATTTTGAATAAACTGACTCTCGAAAATAAATCAACCAATAAATATTACTATGACTTAATAAAAATCAGTTTCTTATATTTTTTCACTGTTCTCATTCGTGCGAAAGAGAAAGAAAATATTCCAATATATCTCAAAAATTTGAAACAAATCTTGAATTCAAATTTAGAAATTTGTAATTGGTTTTTACAGAATATTACAAATGAAAATATTCTCAAAGAAAGTCTAATTGATTGTCCTTGGAAAGATATGAAGAGTGTTTTCTTAGATTTGATTAAATCTGCGATCAGGACTGTCGATTCTTATGAAAAAAGCTTGGATTTCTCTCATTTTAAATCAGGAAATCTAGCCAAATTTATCAGTTCTTGCATTTATCTTCTTTATGATTGCAAATTTAAAAAGAAATCAATGGGTCATTTTTATAAATTATTCAATTATTTCTCCCAATTCTCCAAAAATTGTAAACAAATGCTTTTTAAAGCCAAATTTATCGGTCGTTTTTGGTACTATTTGAATGACACTATCCCTCCGACAAATAACTATATAGATTATAAAGAGTTTCAAATTGTAAATCATGCCAGAGATTTAGGAACTCCTCATGATGAAAATAACATGACTTTGATTAAATCTTATGAAGAACTCGCGGAACAAAACAAAGAGAGAAATTATTTGGAGAGCATCACAGCGAATTATTCTAATTTAATTGTATGTTTTTGCAATTTGGCTAAAAATTCGAAATTGATTCCAAATTCAAAGGATGAAACAACTATTTCGAAGTGGAAAGTGGAAAATGATGAGTTAAATTTTATCAAATCCGTGGGACTTTGGAAAAAAATTATGGTCGAGGCTAAATCGAACTTCTCTCATAAATATTTGAACGATTTTTTCAGCTATATTTGCTTGAGAAATGAAAATTTAAGCTTTGAATTGATCAATGTTTTATTTGAGGAGATGAATGAATATGATGATAATGAAATCAAAATTTATTTGAAAATTGCAGAGGAAGTTTTGTCTATTAATGATGAGCTGCAAACAAATAGAGTTATTTCTTTATTTATTCATTATTTTTTAAGATTTTTCTTTAAAAGATTGGCATTTTTATTGAGAAATTTTTTGTGTTCTTCAGTAAAAACTATAAATTCTATAGATGTATTGATATTTCTTTGGATTATTTGTTTCGAGTAAGTTTTTAATGATTAAAATTGTTAAAAAAAATTTTAGATTTCATCGAAAAATAATGATTTTATGAATGAATTGTCAAATTATCTTAAAAATCAGGAAAATATATACAATTTAATGGAAGAATGGATCAAAAATAGCCAAAATATCAATAAAAATCTTCAAAACCAAAAAGTTATTTCGATTAAAAAAAGTGATTAATTTTATTATTCTTATTAATAAGGTGAAACTCCTCAAAAAGAAGAATTATTCATCCAATTACCAAATTTCTTACTCAAGTATGATTTAATTTTTAAGAAAATTTATTCAATGTGTTAATTTTTTAGGCCAAAACAAAATTTGTAAAAAAAATGAAAGAAGATTAGATCAATTGAAGAACTTTCTAAAAGAAAATCCAGATTATATGACTCCAAATTTTGATTCCGATATAGAAATTGATGAAAACAAATTAGAAATAAGCGAAAAATATGACATTATGTATAATTTAATGATAGATTTTTTCTTAATATTTTATATCAATCAAGTTCTGATAAAAATTACAATAATATAAACTCATATTTGTTGGTGGATATGTTGGATGAGTTGATTTGCGTGAAAGATCTTGCTACAAACAATTCAAAATGGTTAGTTTTGGATCAAGTTAAAATCGGCCCGTTTAAAAAAATGGAAGAATATTATGATCAAAAATTGGATGTTTTTAAATAAATATAATATAAAAAATTTAAGTTTCTTTCGTTTATTTATGATTAAAATTTGAAATCAAGAGAACCACAAGATAAATAATAAAATGATAAACTGTATATAAAATATTAAACATTTTTTAAAACTCCCGAAAAAAAATTTTATGAAAAAAAAACTGTTTTTTAAATAATAAAAATAAAGAATAATAAACTATATTTAATAAAACTCTCTATGGGTTGTGGCATTTCAAAAAAAAATAAAATTGAAGTTCAAGAACCAACTTCAAAAGACAAAAATAAAGGAGAAAAAAGTCTCAAACAAGAAAACAATCAAGAGACAACTCAAAAAAATAAAGAAATAAACCCTAATAAAGAAGAAAGCAATGAGCTTAAAAAGGCATCAAGTGAAGCAAATACCAATCTGACAGATATGAACATAAGCTCAATTCAAAAGCCCAAATCGTTTCAAGAGAGAATCGCAAAAACGCCTTGGATCTATGAAAAATTTTTCATTGATCATATAGAATTATTAGGTGAAGGCACATACGGCAAAGTTTTTGGGACAATTAATAAAAAAACTCAAAAAAAAGTTGCAATAAAATATATTTTTGTTCAAGATGAGGATGAATTTAACTCTATGACTAAAGAAATCAATATTTTATCAGCCTTGAAACAATTCGGAAATGTTGTTCATATAGAAGACAAATTCATCGATTCAAACACCCATGAAATCTTTATTGCAATGGAAAGAGGGGATTGTGATTTGAAAGAATATGTTGCACAAAATAAAAATAATCTTGCCTTTGATATTTTATTACAAATATTTGCCGATTTATCATGTGGATTGAATTTCGCTCATCAAAAAGGCATCATACATTCTGATATAAAACCTGGCAATGTTCTAGTTTTTCAGGATCAAAATCGAAAGGAATTACAAAACACCCAAGATTTCTATGTCGCCAATGATAAATTAGTGTTTAAATTAACTGATTGGGGTGCAGGATGCACAAATAGTACAGGCAAAACCACAAGATTAAAAACTGATATGTCTTTTACTACATCTTATGCAGCACCAGAACTTTTAATTGATGATGAACATATTAATTTTGAAAAGGGAGATGTTTATTCTTTAGGAATGACTTTACTTAATTGTTGTGGAATTAATTTCAAGGAGATGAGACATATATCAGTCATTGCCAAAGAAGAGAAACATGATAGAGAAATCAATGAAATACTGGAAGAAATTCCACAGAAATATAATGTTAAAGTTCAAGAATTATTGATGAAAATGCTGAAGTTTGATCGACACAAAAGAATTTTGCTAACTGATGCTATTAAATTGATAAAATGTCTTGATGGGAATGAAAAAACAGAGAAAAACGGGCTTCAGAGAAAACCAACCATTTCTCTTAATATTGGTCCTAATCTTGCGGGAAATATTTGGAAAGAACAAGCACCAAAAGATCCATTAGATGGCTCATCGAAATCAATTGGCTCATCGAAAAAAATTGAAAATATAGAACAAGTTCCTGAAAAAATTGAGGACGAGGCTGGGATAATAAAACTTGCAAGTGAACCAGAAAGAGAAAACTTAAAGGTCAAACTTTTTAAAAAAATCTCTTAATTTTTTTTGAAAAGGTTAAAACAAATCAAACTACTAAATTAATTCAGACTGAAATAAAAGTTAAAAAGATAACTATGAAATTAGATGGTCAAGTCTTGGAATCTTATAAAAAATTGGGTCCTTTTCAAATTCCACCTGAAAACCTAGCAAAATATGCTCTACTTCCCTTTAAAGAAGCCTTCTATGTTAACGATATAATATATGAAGGTCAAATGAAAGATGGTGTAAGGCAGGGTTTTGGCAAGCAATTATGGCCAGATGGTTCATATTTTGAAGGAATTTGGGAAAATCATATGGCAAATGGATATGGTCGATTAATCCACACAGATGGGGATGTTTATCAAGGCGAATGGCTTGATGATAAAGCTGATGGATATGGAGAATATTCTCATAGAGATGGAGCTGTTTACAAAGGTTCATGGAAAAATGATAAACAAGAGGGAAAAGGTGTAGAAACATGGACAGATGGAGCTAAATTTGATGGGGAATATGTAGCTGGTAAAAAACAGGGAAAAGGTTATTTTTTTTGGGCTGATGGATCTTCATATACTGGCCAATTTTTAAATAATAATATTGATGGCAAAGGAACGTATCTTTGGGCTGATGGGAGAACTTATGAAGGAGATTGGAAAGATAACAAAATGAATGGTAAAGGACTTTTTAAATGGTTGGATGGAAGAATATATGAAGGAGAATATGTAAATGATAAAAAGGAAGGATATGGAATATTTAAATGGACTGATGGCAGAATGTATGAGGGTACTTGGAAGAATGGGCAGCAACATGGAGTAGGATTCTACACCTTGAAAGAAAATCAAAGGAAGAAAGGTGAATGGGAAAATGGGAAAAGAGTCCGTTGGATAGAAGAAGAAAAAGAAGAAAAGATTAAGGATTAAAAGAGCCAATATTGTAGAAAAAAAGAGATAAAGCTAAGCATAAAAAATTTAAAACAAAAAATTAAAAAAAATTCTGTTTAATTTTTAAAAATTGGCTTTTTTAGCTTAAAAAAATGTAAATAATAATAATTATTTTAAAATAGAAATGCAAAGAAATTTTATCGAATTTTGGCGTTTTCCTATTTTTTTCAAAACTAAATCTGTCTTCATCC
>JFJP01036238.1_pt1 | contig 19821 bp, 21 predicted proteins | sample 431651 | NCBI WGS metagenome assembly JFJP01 (sample SAMN02602958, study PRJNA72255) | Microbial mat metagenome, whole genome shotgun sequencing project. | biome: fresh water; feature: sink hole; material: water; isolation source: purple microbial (photo- and chemosynthetic) mats found in...
CGGAGATTTTGATGGAAAACAACGCGATCGAGATGCTTGGTATCACAAAAACTTTTCCAGGCGTAATCGCCAATGACAATATCAACCTGTCTGTACGAAACAACGAAGTTCACGCCCTTCTCGGAGAGAACGGAGCGGGCAAATCGACACTGATGTCGATTCTTTTCGGATCCTACGACCCCGATTCGGGCGTCATCAAGATCCGCGGAAAAGAAGTTAAGATCAAGGATCCCAATGCGGCCACGGCACTCGGCATAGGAATGGTGCACCAGCATTTCAAGCTGGTCCACAACTACACCGTAACCGAGAATATCATTCTCGGCATAGAAAGCAAGAACGCCCTTGGAATGCTTGATCTTAAGACTGCCGAAAAACGCGTTGCGGAGCTTTCGGAAAAATACGGGCTCATGGTTAATCCCCGGGACAAGATAGAGGACATAAGCGTCGGCATGCAGCAGCGCGTGGAAATCCTCAAAACCCTGTACCGGAACGCGGACATACTCATATTCGACGAACCGAGCGCCGTGTTGACCCCGCAGGAAATCGACGAGTTGATGGATATCATCAGGCGCCTCAAGTCCGAAGGAAAGACGATAATCCTCATCACCCATAAATTGAAGGAAATCAAGGCCGTCGCCGAGCGCTGCACCGTGCTCCGGCGCGGGAAATACATAGGCACCGTCGACGTCGCTGACGTGAGCGAACAGCAGATGGCCGAGATGATGGTGGGCCGCGCCGTCAAATTCGAGATCGACAAATCGCCCGCCCATCCGGGCGATGTGTTTCTCAAGATAGATTCCATGTCGGTCAAGAATGCGCGCGGTACTCTCGGTGTCAAGAACCTGTCGCTTGAAGTCCGCTCCGGCGAAATAGTCGGCATTGCGGGGGTCGACGGAAACGGGCAGACAGAACTCATCTACGGCATAACCGGCCTTTCTCCCGTCGAGTCGGGAACGGTTACGGTCAAAGGTACGGACGTGACCGCGATGAGCGTCAAGGAGCACATCGAGGCCGGCATAGGTCACATACCCGAAGACCGGCACAAGCACGGTCTCGTCCTGGATTTCTCGATCGCCGACAACATGATCCTCAAAAATTACGACAAGCCACCTTATTCCTCGCCATTCGGCATCCTCGATTTCTCCACGATAGCGGGCCATGCGGACGATCTCATTTCACAGTACGACATACGTGCCGGCGAGGGTTCGGCCATGAAAGCGGAAAACCTGTCCGGCGGCAACCAGCAAAAGGTCATCATCGCCCGCGAGATCGACCTGTCTCCGGACGTGCTTGTAGTAGCCCAGCCGACACGCGGACTTGACGTAGGCGCGATAGAGTACATACGGAAGCGCGTCGTCGCGGAACGGGACAAGGGCCGGGCCGTACTGCTCGTGTCGTTCGAGCTCGATGAAATCATGAATCTCTGCGATCGTATCGCTATCATTTCCAAGGGTGAGATTGCCGGCATTTTCAATGCGGGCGAGATCGACGAAAAGCAGATCGGCTTCATGATGGCCGGTTCCAAACAAAACCCCGCCGGCAAGGAGAAAGCGATATGATCCAGTCTAAAAAGAAACAGACGCTTCGGGAGCTGCTTCTCAGTTCCGACAGCGCCATATCGGTCATGGTAGTCCTTCTCGGATTCCTGTGCGGTACCATCCTCATCCTTTCCGTCGGAAGGAATCCGCTCGGCATGTACAAGGCGATCCTTCAGGTAGTCACCGGATACAACATCGATCGCGGTGTCTGGAATATACGGTACGTGGGCGAATGGCTCGCCCAGTCCATGCCGTTCATCCTGTGCGGCCTGTCGATGGCCTTCGCCGCCCGCTCGGGCCTGTTCAACATCGGAGGGGAAGGTCAGTATGTTGTCGGCCTGACAGTCGCGCAATTCTTCGCGCTCATGGGTCCGAACGTTCCGGTGCTCCACTGGTTCCTCGCGCTCGTGCTCGCCATGATCGGCGGCGGCTGCTGGGGCGGAATAGTCGGCTGGCTCAAGGCGAAGTACGAGGTCTCCGAAGTCGTTGCGACGATCATGCTCAATTATATCGCCCTGTATCTCTCACGCATCCTCATAATGCGCCTTCCGGGAACCAACACCTACAAGACGGTGGATTATCCGGCTACGGCCCTGCTCGGTTCCTCCTTTCTCGAGAAGTTGACGAACGGATCGATGCTCAACCTCGGTTTCATTTTCGTGATACTTTCGGTATTCGTATACTGGTTCATCATCGAAAAGACACGGCTCGGTTTCGGGCTTCGGGCGACGGGCTTCAACAAGGAAGCTGCGCGTTACGGAGGAATACCCGTAATAAAAAGCATCGTTCTGTCCATGGCCATCGCCGGGGCATTCGCCGGCCTTGCGGGCGGCATAGTTTCGCTCGGTTCGTTCAAATTCGGCCGTGTACTTGCCGGAAACGACGGTTACGGTTTTGCCGGTATAGCGGTCGCCCTCGTCGGCAACAATACCGCTCTTGGAACGCTGTTGGCCGGTCTCATGTTCGGCATGCTTTCGTCCGCCCAGCCGCTGATGGAATCCAACAGCATCCCGAAGGAAATAACCTTCATCATCCAGGGTCTGGTCGTCGTGTTCATCGCCATCCGGGCCGGATTCAGGATATTCATCAGATATTCGATGCATAAGAAAGCGGTAAAGGAGATCGTCACCAATGAATAGCATACTCGGTAAAATCCCCACAATTATGATGCTCGTCTCCCCGATTCTCATCACGGCTACAGGCGGCATGATATGCGAGCGCTCCGGCGTCGTCAACATCGCCCTCGAAGGACTGATGGTGTTCGGCGCCTTTGCCGCGGCAACCGCCCAATTCTTCCTTTATCCCGTACTCGGAGCAAACGCCGTCTGGGCATCAATTCTCATCGGGTCTCTCGCAGGCATGGTCTTTTCGTATGTTCACGCATTCGCCTCCGTTTCGCTCAATGCCGACCAGACCGTTTCCGGAACGGGAATCAATCTCCTTGCGATGGGGCTTACCATTTTCCTGTCGCAGATCTTCTTCAAACAGGACCGGACCAAGCAGTTCACACTCGGCATGATGCCCGGTCCCGGGGGCATTTACCCTACGGCGTATATCGCCCTCGCCGTGATCGTGCTTGCCTGGTTCGTCCTGTACAAGCGTCCCTTCGGTCTCCGTCTCAGGTCGTGCGGCGAAAATCCGCAGGCGGCCGCATCCGTGGGCATCAATGTATTGACCATCAGATATATCGCGGTGTTGACCTCGGGGCTTCTTGCGGGCCTGGCAGGCAGCTGTCTCGTGCTTACCACGAATACCCAGTTCAACTCGACCACCGTAAACGGCCACGGATTCATCGCCCTGGCTGTCGTTTCCTTCGGGCGTTGGAAACCCCTCGGTATCGCCGGGGCGTCGCTGCTGTTCGGCACCGCCCTCGCTTTTTCCATCATCGCCAATGATTATACCCTGCTTCGCAAACTGCCGACCGAAGTATTCAACATCATGCCCTATGCGATAACGCTTCTTACCCTGGTCATCTTCAGCGGCAAGAACTACGCTCCTCTGGCTTCGGGAAAGGTGTACGAAAAAGGAGCGAGTTGAACATGGCGACCCCCCATAATGCCGCGACCGCCATAGAAATCGCAAAAACCGTTTTGCTTCCCGGCGACCCCGTCAGGGCTCGCTATATCGCCGATACTTTTCTGAAGGATGCGGTGCAAGTGACCGCGGTGCGAAACATGCTCGGATTTACCGGTACCTGGAAGGGAATTCCCGTTACGGTAATGGGTTCCGGCATGGGCGGTCCTTCGGCAGGAATCTATTCCTACGAACTGTTCCATCTGTACGGGGTGGACAAGATCATCCGTATCGGCACGGCCGGCGGACTCCAGCCCGAAATTCGGGTCGGCGATATCGTATTCGCGCTTGCCGCTTCCACCGACTCCAATTACGCATACCAATACAAGCTGCCGGGAACCTGTTCGCCCTCCGCCGATTTCTCCCTTCTCGAGAAAGCCGCGGCTTCGGCCCGGTCGCACTCGATCCCCTTCCATGCGGGAACGGTTTTTTCATCTGATCTATTTTCGGAATACAATGCGCTGGGTCCCGAAGCCTCATGGAAACCCTGGGCACGGATGGGCTGTCTCGTGCAGGACATGGAGACGTACGCGCTCTACTGCAATGCGGCATGGCTGGGCAAAAAAGCGCTGTCTATATTGACTCATACCGATTCCTGCGTCACCGGCGAAGGGTTGCCCGCGGAGAAACGCATGACCGCATTGCACAACATGTTCACGGTCGCCCTCGAGGCTTCGCTTTGACCAGTCGTGAGGATTTTCTCGAGGTCATGAACCGCCGTTACGCATGCAAACTGTATGATACGGAAAGAAAGCTCCTGGACGGGGATGTTTCGTTCATTCTCGAGTGCGGGCGCCTTTCTCCCTCGTCGTTCGGACTGGAACACTGGCATCTGCATGCGGTAAGCACGGTCGATAAAATAGCGGAACTCCGTACTGCGTGTTTTTCCCAGGATGCCGTCGGCACCGCTTCGCTCGCCGTCGTCGCCGCCTGCCGCCGGGGAAAGGCCTACGAACCCGGATCCGATTTCGTCAAGGAACGCGGAAGCCGTTTTCCGGGCGGACTCGCTGTATTTGTCGACGATTATAGAGGATATTACGATTATCTTGCCGGTAACGGGCTTGTCGATCATTGGGCACGGTCCCAGACCTACATCGCCTGCGCCAACATGATGACCGGAGCGGCCGTCGCGGGCATCGATTCGTGCGCGATAGAGGGGTATGACGACGCCATGGTCCTTTCGGTACTGGGCCTCGATTCCTCGCTGTGGGAAACGGGCATCATCACCGTATTCGGATATCGTGCCGCCGACGACAATCGCGATAAAATCCGGATGCCGGCGGAACGGATCATAACCCGTGTTTAGCCGCGACTTTGCGCTCAAATTGTTCGAAGGCTTTTCGATCGAGCGCTGGAACGATCTCATCCGTCCGGTCGAAATAATTGAAATGGACAAGACGGCCGAGAAAATGGTCATCGCTTACATGATAGGCAAGTTTGAGGAACAACAGGGACGAACCATAGACTGGAACAGGCTCATCTACGCTTCCCTCTTCGAGCTTTTGAGAAAGATAGCGTTATGCGACATCAAGGCGCCGGTCCAAAGAATGCTGCACGGCGAGTACCCCGAAGAATTCGAAAAACTCGATCGCTGGGTAATCGAACAGTACCGTTCGTTCATTGACGACGATGCCTTGATGGAGGATTTTTCCCGGCATCTCCTCGAAAAACCGGAAACCGGCGATACCACCTGGCGGGTACTTCGCGCGGCCCACAAATATTCCACCATGCGCGAGATCGAGATGCTCCGCATGGTGAACGAGCCTTTTCGTCTCGTCGGTTTGGAAAAAAGCATCCACAAGGATATCGAAGGTTTTCTTGACCTGCGTGGACTGCAGCTCTTGATCAGCAAGCAGCAACCCTATGAATTCCTCATGGAAATCGAACGTCTGCGGTTTCAGACCCGATGGAACCAGACTCCGCGCGTCCCCCGGACGAGCGTGCTCGGTCATTCGTATTACGTCGCGGCGCTGACACTGCTCATGGGAAGGGATCTCGGGATCTGTTGCGGACGATCGTACAACAATTTTTTCTCCGCCCTCTTCCATGATCTGCCCGAAGCCGTCACGCGGGATATCATTTCGCCGGTAAAACAGGCGACACCGAACCTGCCGGGAATAATCAAGGAAATCGAGGACAGCATCGTCAAGCGCGAACTCCTGCCCCTCATGGACGGGTGTTTCCGGGATGAAATAATGTATTTCATTCACAAAGAATTCGAAAACAGGATCCGCGCCGAAGACGGCTCTGCGCGGATCGTTTCTTTCGAGGAGCTTCAGGCGGAATACAACGAAGACTTGTTCGCCCCGGTCGACGGCAAACTCGTTCGCGCGGCGGACCATATTGCCGCGTTCGTCGAGGCGGACAGTTCCATAAACTACGGCATAACCTCTAATCACCTGCGGGACGGAAGGAAGAACATCCTCGCCCTGTATCCGGTGGGAATTAAAATCAACGGAACGGATATCGCCGCTTTTTTCCGGGAATTTACCCGGTAGACCGCGCACTTTTTTCCGTGTTTCATGTTAATCGAGAATCGTAATTTCCACCCGGCGATTTTGCGCCCTTCCTTCTTCCGTATCGTTTCCTGAGACCGGTCTCGTTCCTCCATAACCTGCATACATGAAGCTTTCGGCGCCGATTCCCCGTTTTACCAGCTCGTCCACGATCTTTTTCGCCCGGCGTACCGAGAGCTCTTTTTCGCCGGCGGTTTTTCCTACGGAAGCCGTATGGCCTTCCACCAGAAACCTTCCCCCGGGAGCCAGAGCGAGCGTATCGGCCATGATATCGAGCCGCCATTCCTCGTCCGCGAGGATGGTGTCGCTGTCCGCAAGAAAGCGGATGTTCCGCACCGAAAGCCTGACACCCTGATCCGTTTTTTCGACGGTAAAGGGTACCGTATCCGGGATGACGGGAGGTGTTTTTCGAGGTGCAGGTGCCGGTTGCTGTTCGGGTTGCTGTTCGGGTTGAACCGGAATTGCCGGCCGTCCCGCGATCATGTCCGTGATGGCGGGAATCAATTTCTCGGAATCGGTCGAGACAGGGGTATCCATGAAAATAGCCGTATTTCCCTTGAACCGGACCGTGCTGCCATCCCGGTAAAAAAAGGTTTCATCCAACCTGTCGAGAATCATGATGGGCGCACCGGTAGCCTTCGAAACCAGTATGTCCACATCATGAGTGCCTTTGGCGTCGGCAAGTTCGCCGTCGATCAATTTCCGGTTTGCCGTCGCGGTGATTCTTGTGGCATATTTGGCTTTTATGCGGTATACCGGCATCTCGCGCCAGATTTCGCTTCCGGCCAGCCGGTACTCGGCCTGAACCGGCAATATGCTTCTTTTTCCGTCGTTTTTCGGATCAACGACCCGCAGCGCTTCAGCCTGCCACGCATCTCCGATGCGGACCGGATCCACCGGATACGAAGGAAAGCCACGGAGCTGCGGAAATCCGTTGTCCTCGGTGAATGTCATCTTCCCTGAGCCAGATATCGTGAACGATGCCTTGACGGTATCATCGATGGCACGTGCCGTTTTTGTCATGTCGTGTATTGTTTCTTCCAGAACATAAAAATATCCGCGAAACGACCTTTCCGGCCCGTTTCCGGGAATATAGGAAAGGTTGGCCCTGTTTTCGCGGTGTGTAAGCCCTGTATAGGTACCGTTACGGTAGGTGGACCAGTTTGAACGCTCTACAAGATACCAGGTTTGGGAACCTGAATACCGCAATGACATTTCTCCTGTTTCCTCGCCGAAAGCACCCGCAGGCTCAACAAGCAACAGTGTACAGATAATCAACGTAACGGTATAAAAATTGTTCATTATATTCAGGTTATATCATTTTTTGACTAAAATGTGTTAAAATGAATATTACCTCTTTTGTGGGAGTTTTTTTAATGTTAAAAGTAGATATCTTTCCCGAAGCGCTTTTCGCCAGCCTCATCGACATTCCAATGTTCTCCCGCATTGATCGCAGCGACCTTGATGATCTTCCGCAGATCTGCGATCTGTATTCATACGAACCCGGCGAAAAAATCATAACCGAAGGCGATGTTTCTTCGAGTATATTTACGCTGCTTTCCGGGGAAGTCGTCATCTTGAAGAAAGGACACCAAAAGGAAGAAATACCCATAAATACCCTGGTCAATGGGGCAAGTTTCGGCGAAACATCGATTTTCAAAAACGAACCGAGTACTGCCACCGTGCGTGCGAAAAAACTTTCGCTCATCATGGCTCTTTCCCGGGAAAAATTTTCGGAATACAGCATGAAGCACCCCAAAGCCGGCCTGGTCATCATGACCTATATTGTGTATGGTCTGCTCGAAAAATTGCGTTCCTGCAATGAGGAAATCGCCTACGAGAAGGAATTTCTTGTCACTTCCGAGGATTTGGACTCCATGAAAAACCTGTTTCCTCCCACAGTCGACGAAATTTTGGCTACCGTACCGGTATGAAAGGAAAAAAAAATCTGACTGACGGTTTTGATAAGGAATGGGCGTGAACGAGCCGAAAATGAAACGTACATATATGACAAACAAACCGATACGTTCAGTTTTTTTCCTTATTCTCACTCTCGTTTTTTCTGTCGTACAGGCGGAAGAACTGGTCCATGTCCTTCAAAAAGGGGAAACCCTCTATGGCATAAGCCGGAAATACAATGTCCCTCCCGAGACTCTCTTGAGCTGGAACGATCTGGTCAATCCGGACAAATTGCAGGCAGGACAGAAAATCAGGATTCCCGACGTATATACTGTCCAGAAAGGCGATACACTGTATGGAATCGCCCGCAAACTGGAGATGCCCGTCGCTGCACTCATGCAGACGAACAAATTAACCGCCGATTCGACGATCAAGGCAGGGGAAACCCTTTATATTCCATCCGGTATTTCCGTCAAGCCTCCGAAAAATCAGGATCAACCCGCCGTGCAGGTCGCTGCGGCCGATATCATACCGCAACGTCCGCTTGCCGATCCTCGTTCGTTCCAGACCAAAAAGGTCGATTCCACCATAATTTGGCCGGTGCCGGTCACCGAAATTTCCTATTTGTCAGGAAAGATTTACGGTGTTTCGATAACCTCGCTGAAGGGTGAGAAAGTCAAGACGATTTCATCGGGTACGGTACTGTCGACAGGTCCGTACAGGGGATTCGGACAGGTGGTTTTTTTACAGTCGAAAGCCGGTTATATTTACGTATATGGCGGTCTTGATCAGATCCTCATCCGTCCGGGTGCGGCTCTGGCTTTCGGCGACGAGATCGGCGTCCTTGGTTCCGATTCGCTGTCGGGTAAACCTCGACTTTATTTGATGGTGTACAATAAGGATCTTCCGGTAGATCCGGCAAAGGCGCCTCGTGGATACTGAAAACAAAAAGGGTATTGTGGTAAACACATGAAAGTCGAAAAAAAGGAAAACGAAAAAGCATCGCCCAAAAAGGCTTCAGTCCCCATGAATGCCCGGAAAGGAGCGAAAAAAGTGCATCCCTCAAAGGATACCGACCCGCTTGCCCTTTATCTCAAGCAAATTTCACGATATCCCCTTCTTACCATAACGGACGAGCAGGAAATCGGCCAGAAAATCCAGCATTCCAAGCTTGCCATCGTTTCGCTCAAGGAAGCTTACACCGACCGGCCCGCCGATCCGGTATGCATACGGGAGTGCGCCAAAGTCGAAACCCTGCTGAGGGATTTGAAGAACCGGATGATTACCGCCAATCTCCGTCTGGTCGTTTCGATCGCCAAAAACTACCAGCATCGGGGACTCGGTCTGCTCGATCTGATCGACGAGGGAAATATCGGACTCATCGAGGCGGTCGAACGCTTCGATTATACGCGAGGCTGCAGGTTTTCCACCTACGGAACCTGGTGGATACGCCAGGCTATAATCAAAAGCCTCGCCGACAAGGGTAGGATCATCCGCATTCCTATTCACATGCTCAATACCATCAGCAAGTGTTTTTTCGTGGCCAAGCAGCTTACGCAGGATCTCGGGCGGGATCCGAGTCCCGAAGAGCTTTCCGAGTACCTGCAGATTCCGGCGAAGCGCATCAGCGAGATCATGAGCCTTTCGCAGGAAACGACAAGTCTCGATACGACCGTCGACGAGGACAACAATACGCGGCTTTCCGACCTCATCAGCGACGATTCGCTCATAGAGCCGTTCGAACTCGTATTTACGGCAACCCTGCAGGAAACGATGGACGACGTACTGAGCCAGTTGAGCGAACGTGAAATGAAAATAATTAAGTTGCGGTTCGGCCTGACGGACAAGGGACCGCTTACCCTCGAGGAAACAGGCAAGCTTCTGGGCATCACCCGAGAGCGGGTGCGACAGATCCAGGGGAAGGCGATAAGCAAACTGCGCGGGCACCAGGTGCTCGAGGCGTTCTATGAGGACTGACCGTCCGGAAATTCTCCGTCAAGCTCCATTTCATCCGTGAAAAGATCGTCGGAATAAAGCGTATCCGGCTCCGTCGGCCCTGCTGTCGCGGGAGCCGGTTGTGTAGAGAACAGGGACGGTTCGATCATGACGATCCGTTCCGCTTCAAGCGCCGCTTCCACGAGTTTCGGATTTTTTTCCTTCATTTTGTCCAGGCATGCCAGAAACAGTTCCATGCACACCCGCGCGTCATCCTCGGCCCGATGGGCGTCTTTCGCTTCGATTCCGAAGCGCGACGCGAGATCCTGCAGCTTGTAATTTGGCAACCCCGGAAAAATTTCCTTCGCGAACAGGCGGGTATCGAGGACCCTGTTTCGAAGCGGCGTCAACTTGAGGCGAATCAGTTCCTCGTTGATGAAACCGGTGTCGAACGGCGCGTTGTGCGCGATCAGGACGGTATCGCCGATGAAACGGAGAAAATCCGGAACCGCCAGCGCGGCTTTCGGCTGCCCAGCGAGCATCGCGTCGGTGATGCCGTTTATCCGTGTTACTTCGGAGGGCATATAGGTGTCCGGATTGACGAGGATGTTCATGCGCGAGCGGATGCCGCGTGAATCGAAGCGGATGGCTCCTATCTCGACGACCCTGTTGAGCCGGGGATCGAGGCCGGTCGTTTCCGTATCGAAAACGGTGAATACCGTTTTCGGAAATGCGGCGACCAGCCAGTCAAATTGACCCATTGGATGCCTTCCTCACGCTTTGTCGAGCAATTCGCGGATTTCGATCTCGATTGCGGTGATTTTTTCACCTGCTTTTTTTCGGGCCGAAGCGAGATCCTTCCCCTCGACCTTGACCGGACATGAAATATAAAATTTTATTTTCGGTTCGGTACCGCTCGGTCTCGCGCTCACGACGGTTCCATCCTCGAGGAAGAACTGGAGGACGTTGCTCGAAGGCATGTCGATTTTTTCTTTTTTGCCGGGATTTGAGGGATGCACGAGGGTTCCGTCCATTATGTCCCGAATCGTTTTTACCCCGGTTCCGCCGAGTGTCGTAAGTCCTTCGCTCCGGAGCCGTGCCATCAGGTTTTTCATCGTGGCTCCGCCCGAGGCGCCGGGGAAACCCTTGCTTATCGAGCGCTCTTCGAAATATCCATGCTCGAGCCAAATTTCACCGAGGCGGTCCAAAAGGCTTTTTCCCTTGCTTCTCCAGTACAGGGTCATCTCCGCGCACATTGCCGCCGCCGAGACGCCGTCCTTGTCCCGTACCTCGGTTTCGACGTTATATCCGTAGCTTTCCTCGTAGCCGAATACATAGGAGCGGTTTTTCTTCTGCTCGAAACCGGCCATGACGGCGGCGATCCACTTGAAACCGGTGAGGCATTCCACCGTTTCGACTCCGCAGGAAGCGGCGATGCGGTCACCGAGTTCGGAGGTGACTATCGAACGGATCACTGCGGGATTTTTCGGCATTTTTCCCGTTTCTTTCAGCGAAAGACAGATATAGTCGGTAAAGAGCGCACCCATTTGGTTGCCGCTGATCAGTACGAATTTTCCGTCCGGACCGGGAACCGCGCTGCCGAAACGGTCGGCATCAGGATCCGTCGCCATGACCACATCCGCTTTTTCCCTCTCGCCGAGCTCGACGGCCATCTTGAGCGCGGCGGCTTCTTCGGGATTCGGGAATGCGACCGTGGGGAAGTCGCCGTCCGGTTTTTGCTGCTCCGGTACGGTGATTACCTTGAGTCCGAGATCGCCCAGGACCTTTTCGACATGCATGGCACCGGTACCATGGAGCGGGGTATATACGATTTTGACTTCTTTGGCCTTGGCTTTGATGAGTTCCGGCCTGAATAGCTTGCTTTTTACCATCGCCCAGTATTTTTCGTCGATCTCGCGGTCGATCAGCACGAGTTTTCCGCTCTTGACCGCTTCCGCCCTGGTGAGGGTCTTAATCGCGGTTACGGCGTTCACTTCGTCGATGATGCGGGCGTCATGGGGTTCGGTAACCTGCGCTCCGTCGTTCCAGTAGGCCTTATAGCCGTTGTAACGGGGGGGATTGTGCGAAGCGGTCACCACGACTCCGGTGTCGCAGCCAAGTGTCCTGATCGCGAAGGACAGTTCGGGGGTGGGGCGGAGTCCGGTAAACAGATAGGTCTTGAATCCGTTTGCCGCGAAAATCAGGGCGGTCGCTTCCGCGAATACATCCGAGTAATGGCGGGAATCATAGGCTATGGCCGCGCTCAGGCTGCCGTTTTTCGCCTTGTCCGGAAAGGTTTTGATGAAATAGTTGGCCAGTCCCTGTGTCGCCTTGTTGATGACGAAGGTATTCATCCGGTTCGTTCCGCCGCCGATCACGCCGCGGAGTCCTCCGGTTCCGAACTCGAGGTCCTGGTAAAAACGGTCCTCCAGTTCTTTTATGTCGTTGTTCCCTACGAGATCCGAGACTTCGCGGGCGAATTTTTCGTCTTTTTCTTCGGCAATATAGGCTTTTGCCCGGGCAAGAATGGCGGCATTGTCCATGGGTATTTTCTCCTTGGTCCTGATGGTATTCATGTCGATTATACTCAATTTATGCCGGTTCAACAAGGATTTCCTTTTCATTCCCCTGACCGTTCCGGAACGCTTGACCGGTTGCCTTTGTTCGCCCATTTTTTTATACTCAACTTTCAATGAAACTCATACTTCCGCTTGTGCCGCTTCTGTTATGTGCCCTTGTTTCTTGCATCGGGCATGGTAGCGCGTTCCGTCCCGGTCTTGACCGGAATCCCGGTATTTACTCCCAAGATGAATGGATGCGGCGCGAAATCGATGTCCTTGTCTCCGGAATGACACTGTCCCAAAAGTCGTCGCAGGTCCTGATGACCGGCATAGACGGCCGGGAACGCTTCACCTCCCGTCTTTTCACCCATTTTGACGGTGTAGTACCCGGTGCGGTGCTCCTCTTCGGTTTCAATATCGGCCCTGCGCCGGAAACGCTCGCCCGTTTTCTCGATTCCTGCGACCGGGGTTTTGAATCCCTCGATGCCACGGTCCCCGTCATGTTCGCCATCGACCACGAAGGGGGCGACGTGTACCGCACCGGTAAACTGACGACCCGCCTTCCATCGGCGCGGGAAGTCGCCTCCCGTCTGACCCCGCTGGAAGCCGAAGCGCTGTACCATTCATCCGGCACCCAGCTCTCTCTTCTCGGCATCCATCTCAATCTCGCGCCGGTAGCGGAGCAGCTATCCGAAGCGAACGGCGATTTTCTCGGTACCCGTGCTTTCTCGTCCGATCCGGCGACCGTTGCCTCCTATACCGCGGCCGCGGTCGCAGGCTATCGCGCCGGGGGGGTCCTCACCGCCCTCAAGCATTTTCCGGGAAACGGGCGGGGCGATCCCCATACGGGTTTGCCTTCACTCGACATCGCCCCGAAAGAATTCGAAGCCGATTTCCTGCGGCCGTTCCGTCCACTGCTCGCGCTCGCGCCCGATGCGGTGCTTGTATCGCACATAACCGTCACCGCGGTGGAACCGGGCGTTCCCTTCTGCCTCTCGCGTTCCGGCGTGCAGGGAATCCTCCGCGACGACATGGGCTTTGACGGCCTCGTCCTGACGGATGATCTGGCAATGCAGGCGATCGTACGCCGCACGGGATCCTCCCCGGAGGCTGCCGTACTCGCGATCAAGGCGGGATGCGACATGGTGATGACCTCGGATCGGGACATCCGGGCCATAGCGTCGGCGATCAGGAACGCGGCAGAAACGGATCCGGTATTTTCACGGCGCCTGGACGAAGCGGTTCGCCGTATACTCGAAGCCAAATTGCGCTCGGGTCTCGTCAAAACTTCGCTGCGAAGATATAGTGATTCGAGGTCGACTCCCCGATCACGTGATCGTTTCAGTTTCGACCGGACGGCCTTCGAGAAGGCGCGTATTGACGGAGACAAGATTCTGGAGGAACACAATGACGATTGAAACGGACAAACTGCCTGCCCGGGTTCTCTATATGGACGAATACCTTGCCGTCGTATCCAAGAAGATCGGGGAGATTTGCGAGTCCGATCCCGAGGATAAATCGCTTTCGCTCGTGGAGAATCTCCGTCCGGGGATCGAGGCGGCGGCGGGAAAAAAATTCGCCGGACTCGAAGCCGTCCACCGGATAGACCAACCCGTTTCCGGCTGCGTCCTCCTGGCGCTCGACAATACCACTCTCGCAACCCTTTCGGCGCAATTCGCCGCGGGGCAGATCCGCAAAAAATATCTGGCCGTGGTCGAGAAGCCGAAGACCGGGGACATCGCGCAAGGCGGAAGGCTCGAGCACATGCTGCGCTTCGACCACAAGCATCACAAGGCGTCGGTCTGCGGAAAGGAAGATATCCGGAAACCCGGTCCCGACTGGAAAAACGCGGCTCTTGCCTGGAAACTGATAGGCATGGGCGACCGGTACGCCTTTCTCGAGGTACAGCCCGAAACGGGTCGAACCCACCAGATCCGGGCGCAGCTGGCCGCAGCGGGAATGCCCATCAAGGGCGATCTCAAATACGGCGCGAAGAGGAGCGACCCGCTCGGCGGCATACGGCTCCATGCCTGGGCCATCCAGTTCCGCCATCCCGTTTCTGGTGACGCGATAACCGTTCTTGCTCCCGTACTTGACGCCGATGCCCTGTGGCAGGCGGTCGAAAAGGTTCTCCCGTGAGCAAAAAAGCGCCTGGCGGCGAACAGGCTTTCGAGGCATGGTACGGCGGTCTTTTTGCCGGAAGATGGCCCGCTCTCCGCCTCGCTCTCCTGGAGCCGGTACGGCACATCGCCTGGCAGGAGTCACTCCTCGAACCCTATTATCTCGATCCTGCCAGCGCCGCCGCCGCCCTCGCCCTTCCGCCTCCGGAGGAGGGAAGGGTTCTGGACATGTGCGCGGCTCCCGGCGGCAAAACCCTGATTCTTGCGGGCCGCCTCGACCCCGATTCGGAACTGACCGCAAACGAGTTTTCTCGCGAACGGAAAAACCGGTTGCTTACGGTTCTGGACGGGCACCTGCCGCCCGGATTGCGGCAGCGGGTATCGGTTACCGGGCGCGACGCCTCCCGGTGGTCCCGATACGAACAGGATGCCTATGACCGTATCCTTCTGGACGCGCCCTGTTCCTCCGAACGTCACGTATTGTCTTCCCCTGCATATCTTGCCGAATGGAGTCCCGCCCGCATCCGGAATCTCGCCCAGCGGCAGTGGTCCCTCCTTTCAGGAGCCTGGCTCGTTCTTAAAGAAGGAGGGTACCTCCTCTATTCCACCTGCGCCCTCTCGCCGGCCGAAAACGACGGTGTCGCGGAACGGCTCCTCAAAAAATACGGCGATGTCGCGGTGATAGAGCCGTCCCTCGATACGGAGGTCATCCTTAAAGGCATGAAAGGCGAAAAAACGCGTTTCGGCACACATATTCTTCCCGATTCCGGAGCGGGTGCGGGGCCTCTCTACTATGTCCTGTTTCGAAAAAAAAACAGCTCGCAGGGTGAAACAATACCTGTACTGGACTATACTATAACCAGGAATTAATGCTGGACGCGAAAAAAAAAGTATTGTAAACTGATACTTTAGTTATTGTCCCAGGAGTATCCCGGAATGCCTTACACTAAACAGACACGAGAAGAGATTTTATCCGGAATAATCGAAACTGAAACCTATTTGAACAAAATTCAGGACGTCGACGTCCTCATGGAACGTATACTGACCGAAGCGCGTAAAGTCGTCCATGCAAACGCCGGTTCCATCTATGTCCGCGACGGCGACCGACTTGCCATCCATTATGCCCAGAACGATACCCTTCAAAAGCAGCTTCCTCCCGGACAGAAAATCGTCTACTCCTATTTTTCGTTTCCGATCAACGAAAAAACCATAGCGGGATACAGCGCCGCAACCAACCAGCTGGTGAACGAAAGCGACGTATACGAAATTTCCCCGGACAAGCCCTATAAATTCGGCCGTCAAAGCGATGCGGTTTCCGGATATCGCACGGTCTCGAACCTGACCATTCCGCTCCGGACCTCCGCAGGCTCGATTCTCGGAGTCCTTCAAGTACTCAACGCCCTTGACGAAAACGACAACGTCACTTCATTCGACAAGGATGACGAGCTGTATATCAGCCATTTCGCCGCGAATGCGACGGTCGCCCTCGAGCATGCCCACCTGACCCGTTCGATGGTACTCCGGATGATTCGCATGTCGGAGCTCCGCGATCCGAAGGAAACGGGCCCCCACGTCAACCGGGTATCGAGCTATGCGGTCGAAATTTATGACCGCTGGGCGTTCAACCACTCGATCGACGAAGCCGAAAGCAGCAAATACCGCGATACGCTCAAGATCGCCTCCATGCTCCACGATGTCGGAAAGGTGGCCATTTCGGACCTGATCCTGAAAAAACCCGCCAAATTCACCCCCGAAGAGTATCTCGTCATGCAGGGCCATACCTGGCTCGGGGCGAAGCTGTTCAACGAAATAGAATCCGCCGTCGATCTTGTCGCCCGGGAAGTCGCCCTCACGCATCATGAAAACTGGGACGGAACCGGGTATCCCGGTAAAGTGGCGGTCGAAACGGGCGATGCCCTCGAAACGGATCCGGCAACGGGGAAAGCGTTGCGTCTCAAGGGTACGCAAATTCCGATCGCGGGACGCATCGTAGCCCTTGCGGACGTGTATGATGCCCTTTCCTGCAAACGTGTGTACAAGGAACCGTGGACCGAGGAAAATGTGCTCGAAGAAATACGCAAGATGAGCGGTTCGAAATTCGATCCGGAAGTGGTCGAAGCTTTTTTTGAAATCCTGCCTTCCATTCAGGCGATTCACGAGCGGTTTCCCGATACCGAGGAATGACCGTCAGCCGGCTGAGGCGGAGGATTTGATCAGTTTGTGTATTTCACGGTCCAGGGCGTTCGCGAAGTCCTGGATTTCTTTTTTTCCGAACTGTCCCGTTTTTTCGGGGTAAATTCCGCTGTTGTACAGGTCGAACATCAGGTTGCGCATCGAAAGACGCTCGTTGATGTTTATTTCGGTGTACACCGTTCCCCGGTCGTTGATCACCCGCAGATTTTTATCCACCAGCCGCTTCGCGAGCGGTATGTCGCGCGTGATCACCAGATCGTTTCCGGCGGCATGCTCGACGATATAATCGTCGGCTGCGTCCGGAGTATTGTCGGCGATGTTCATCACGAACAGCGGCCCTTCGGGAATCGGGATCGGGTGATTCGCCACATATTGCACCTGCAGTGCAAGCCTGAGTCCGGTACGGCAAACGAGGTCGCGTACCTGGCGCGGGCAGGAGTCCGCGTCTATCCAGATGATCATGAACGCTTGTTTCCGGTTTCCGGGACGGTTCCCATGTAGCAGGTGCCGGTTCCCGAAAATACGAGTGTTTTTCCCGTAGCCGCCGCAAACAGGGTTTTTCCCTTGCTGATCGGTTCTCTTTCGTCCGTGCCTGCGGTTACGACCAGGTTTCCCGAAGCGCCTATGACAATCGCCGGACCATCGGCGTCGACCGAAACCGGTTCCCGGTCCGTTTCTATCCTGCACAGCTCGAATTCTTCCGATTCCGTCCGGTACCTGCAGATACCCCGGACGCATTCGGGTTCGATGATTTCCGGTGCGTAGGGTGCGGGATCCAGGACGGACAGCAGTTCCGGAATGTCGATGTGTTTGGGAGTCAGTCCGCCGCGAAGGACGTTGTCCGAGCTTGCCATCAGCTCGAGTCCTGTTCCCCGAACATAGGCATGCATGATTCCCGCCCGAAGGTACAGGGCCTGTCCCGGCTTCAGGTCCAGCACGTTCAGATAGAGGGGAGCGAGGATGCCCGTATCTCCGGGATAATGCGATGCGAGTTCGAGCAGCAGTTCCAATGCGCGCAGGTGCGGCGGCCTGTCCGCGGCAGCAATCATTTTCCGTGCCCTCGCAATTACGGGCAGGGACAGGGTAGCGGATCTCTCCGGGGACAATTCCAGAAGCGTCCTGCAAAATCCGGTATACGACCCGGAATTGCGGAGCTCTTCCGCGGCCGCATTGAGTTCCGGAATGCCAAGCGAAGCGAAAAGAGCGGTTGTTTCGGAAATGGCCCTGAATCCGCACATTGCGGTGAACGGGGTTACAGCCATGATGATTTCGGGTTTATGGTTGTCGTCCCGGTAATTCCGGTCGGGAGAGGAAAGCGGAATTCCTGCCCTGTTGTCCCGCGCGAAACCGTTTTCGGCCTGTTTTTTGGTCGGATGCACCTGCAGCGAAAGAGGGGAGGCCGCGGAAAGAACCTTGAACAGGAAGGGTAGCTTGTCGGTGAATCGCCCGGCGACATCTTTACCCAGAAAACCTTCCGGATTGCCGCTTATCAGGGCGTCAAGAGCGACCGGCATGGGCGTAGCGAAATCCGGTGCGGTGACCGTGCTCGGCGCGGCAGGGTGGGCTCCCATCCATAGTTCGGCCATGGGTTTTCCCGACCGGTTCGGTATCCCGGTAAAGGAGGAAATGCCGTCAAGAGAGCCCCAGGCATAGGGCTGGATGGAATTTTCGAGTGTATGGAGTGTTTTCATCTGTTAATTGATTACCTGTTCGATGCGGGATATCATTCCGAGCGCCATTTTTTCGGCTTCGGCAAGATCGAGCGAAGAATTCTGGTCAGGGTGTTTCATTTTTTCTTTATACAGTTCGTCAGCCAGGAGGATGCCGGCTATGATCGCTATTTTGAGGGGTTCGGTCAAACCTGAAGTCGATTCGATCTGCGTTATGGTTTTTTTGTAATGGGTGTACAATGCATTAAGATACTCTGGTTTTTCGTCGGCCTGTATGGCAAAAGAGGAGCCGAGCAAATCGATTTGCAAACTGCCTTTTACCATGATGGATCCGCCTGTCAGAAAATATCCATCTGTCCGTCCGGAGCGGGAGCGGGCGGGACAGCGGCGTCCGGCTCCGATTCCGCAAGCATGGCGGCGATTTCTTCCTCTTCGGTTGCGTACACCGGTACCGGCGTCGGGTCTTCGGCGTGATACACGGAATCCTCGAATGCGCTCAAACGGTCGAGCGCATTGAGAATTCCTTCTTCGATCCTGCCCTGGTCATCCCTGAAAGAGCGAACCAGTCCCTCAAGCTCGCCGACACGTGTCTGCAAGGTTGAAAGCTGTGAACGCAGCTGGGTGTTTTCGGCGGTGAGGGACTGAATCTTCGTTACCGCTTTCTCTACCCGGTTTTCAAGGAGCCGGACCTGATCGAGATTAAGCATCTTATGCTCCTATCGCGTTTTTGGCGGCAGAGACGACAGCCTTGAAAGCCGTCGGATCTTCGATAGCCATGTTCGAAAGGGCTTTGCGGTTGATGATGACACCAGCCTTGGTAAGTCCTTCGATAAAACGGGAATAGGACAGCCCTTCGGCACGGACCGCCGCATTGATACGGGTAATCCATAGGCTGCGCATGTCGCCTTTCTTGTCACGGCGACCTACATAGGCATGGACAAGCGATTTGACGACCGCGTCCTTGGCTGCCTTGAAACTGGTTCCGCGTCTTCCGCGGAAACCTTTTGCAAGCTTTTGAATCTTCTTGCGGTGCTCTTTACGTTTGCTTCCATCTATTGCTCTTGGCATGTTGAATCTCCTGAAAAAATATTAACCGTAGGGCAAAAGCTGCTTTCGGATTTTGGCTGAATCAGCCGCTGAAACGATACCGGCGTGACGAAGATTTCTCTTGCGCTTGGTTGATTTCTTCGTCAGGATATGACGGAGATTCATCTTCTTGTACTTTACCTTACCGGTTGCGGTGAAGGAAAAACGCTTTGCGGCGCATCTTTTGCTTTTCATCTTTGGCATATTACCACTACCTCATCATTTTTTTG
>JFJP01010937.1_pt1 | contig 19819 bp, 14 predicted proteins | sample 431651 | NCBI WGS metagenome assembly JFJP01 (sample SAMN02602958, study PRJNA72255) | Microbial mat metagenome, whole genome shotgun sequencing project. | biome: fresh water; feature: sink hole; material: water; isolation source: purple microbial (photo- and chemosynthetic) mats found in...
GAATTTTGGTTTTTTTGAATTTTAACTTTATAAATATTTTGGTTCTATTTTTGAAAGTTTATCAATTAGCTAGTAAAGTTGCTTTGTTGAACTTTTTTGAAATTACCCAAAATTCGCTTAGATTTTTTTAAAGTTTTGAGTTTTTGAAAAAGCACAAATTGCCCAAAAAATTTCTAGATTTAGAATAAGTACTTATAAAATAAATTGAATTTTCGTGATTTTAAGTTTTTAAAAATGTGGATAGAAAATATCTTCCCCAATTTTTCTTGTTAAATTAGCTGACATCTTTTTTAAAAAAACTACTTTCGCAGGCATTTTTTCTCAAATTTAAAGTAAAAAAAACTAAAATTAACAATTTTTATGTAGAAAATACCTTTTAAATCAACTTTTAAAACTTGATATTAATTTTTAATAAGCTATTTTTTTTGGCCATAATAAACCTCTTTCGCTCAGAATTTAAAAACCCAAAATCGTGAAAATTCAAACTCGTTTTGACAAGTATTTATAAATTTCCTGCTAAAATTACTTTTTCAAAAAGGCAAAGAGTCAGAAATCCAAACTAATTTTGGGTAATTTCAAAGTTGTTGAGATTAAGGTCTAATAATAAATTTAAACTTAGAATTATTTTTTTGAGGCACTTTTTAAATTAACTGCCAAAGCTGAAAAACTGAACCCGAGTTTTCTCAAAACTAAAATTCAAAAGAGACAAAATTGTCATCAAAATCGTGTAAGTTCCAAAAATCAAAATCAGTGCATAAATCGTGTCGTAGATATTTCTCTCGGCTTGTTTACGCGAATTTCCGTTAATCCCATCCCACACAAACATAACACCGGACAAAATCAAAACCCCAAAAAATAGATAAAAAGTCAGACTTGCAATCATTCCAAAAGCTCTTATCATAATGTCTGGGATTAGGGCTGGAGAAAGTGGCTGAATTTCTTTGGTTTCGTTGTTGTAAGCACAAGGAATTACTGGGAAAAACGAGCCGGGCGTTATGATAGCCGCTATGGAAATAGTTTTTTCGCCACACTCTGGAGTGCTGTCACCAATACCTGTTAGTTCTGCTAGTTTATGGCTTTTATTGCCAAAATTGATATGTGAGTTAGAATTTCCAAAAAAATAATTTTGATTAGAATATGAAATCTGCAAAGTTTGATTAGAACTCAGCGAACTCAAGGAAAGGTTAAAACTCGTTAAAAAAATACCAAACAAAAGTCCCAAACAAAAGTTCAAAACTAAGAGAAGCCGAAAACTTTGACAAAATTTCCCAAGAAAAACAACAAAAAAATGCAAGAAAAGATTGACCATACCAAAATCTAAAAATTGAAAAATAGGAAAAATTGAAAATATTAAACTAAAAAAGAGATCAAGAAAGAAAGCTAAAAAACCAAAATTACTTTAAAAATTTATAAAAAATTCTTAATTGTCAAAATTAAAATTCAATTAACTCAATTTGTCAAAAAGACTGAAAAACTTTAAAGTTTATGAATTTTGTAATTTTCTTTGAGTTTTTTATATACGCATTTTTCATTAATTTTTCGGTATTATTTCTTTAAAAATGAGTTCTGATTTTATATTAGTAGAAAAGTTTCACAAAAAAAGTTAATTTTAAATTTCAACTTTTAGATTTGACTTTTCTTGAATTTTAAGATATAAAATGGTAATTTTTTATGATAATTTCTTTGATAATTTCTCAAAACCTATTCGGAATTTATTTGATTTTTTTAAAAAGTATTTTCTGTGGCAGAATTTATTAAATTAGACTTAAAATTAGCTAAAATTAACAAGTTGAAATTGTAAAATTTGATGGTAAAATCCGCTTAACTTTTATTTTGAATTCCAAAAAATTTATTTTGATCTTTATTTGTCAATTTTGGAGACTGATGATTTTAAAAATTTGGAAAATTTGGGATTTTTTTGGAGAATATTGATAATTTCGTTTTTAGTTGGTTCAAATTTGCCAAAATTCAGTGGATTTGGGATAATTTCGGCGTTTTTAAATTGTATAAATTTTCTGGAATAATCAAAAACGCAGCTTTTTATATGCCCAAAACCGAAAGTTAGACGACTTGCAACGCCGGGAAGTGGATCTTGTCCATGTGTAATTATCTTAATTTTGGGAAAAAAATGGAAAAAAGAATTAAAAAAATTGACAAGCGAAGAAGACCAAACAACAGGAATTGCCAAAAAACTTCCACTTGACAAAATCGCAACTGGGCGATGCTTGAAAATGAACCAAAAACTCAGGCAAAAACTCCAAATCAAAAGCATAATTACTTTCAAAAATTTGCCAAAATTAGTAAGAAATTCCCAAAAATCTTTCCAAGTTCTCAGATTCAAACGAAAACTCAAAATTTCCAATTTAGCTTCTGGTAAAAACTCAATTGCCAGATTTTCCTGAATTACAAGTTTCGTTTCAAAGCCATTTTTGACGCCGATAGTTAAACCTTCAAACTGATTTGCTATTTTAAAATTTAATTCTTTTTGTAATTTTTCAAACTTTTCAAGTGAATTTTGCGGTAATTTCAAACTAATTTCTGAGTTTTTGGTTTCCAAATTACTTTGCGAATTTTGAATATTTAAATCACTTTCCAAACTAACTTTTAAATTATTTTCCGTTAATTCTTGAATCAAACTTTTAAGTTCTGAAATTTCTTTTTGTTGAATTTTTTCCAGGTTTCTAAAAATTGCCAAAAGTGGAATAATTGGTCCTCCAGTCCTTCCGGCAATCAAAAAAATTTTGTTAGATTTTCTCACTGTTTGGGTTTATTTGAGTGTTTGAATAATTTGATTTTGGTACAACCAGCAGGGATCGAACCTGCGACCTAGAGATTAGAAGGCTCTTGCTCTATCCAACTGAGCTATGGTTGCGTTTTTTGTTAATTTTTGAGAATTTTGCATTAATTACTAGCAATTAAAGAAAAACTTAAAACTTATTTTTTGTCAAATTTTTTGATTTTTTGAATTTCATATTTTATGTAAAATTCTAATTTACTGGTTTTTTAATTTATTTATTTTGACTTGTTTTGAGTGATTTTAAAACGATAATTTTGTTTTTTACGAATTTCTTGGCAATTTTAGGATTTTATTTGCCAGTTTTGGGAAAATTATTTTGATTAAAGCTATGAAATTTACAAGTTTATTTGGTGTTCCAATTGCTCAAATTACAAAAAGCGAACTCAGAACTTTTTTGGGGAATTTGCCAAAAGTAAAAATTGGAATGAATTTTGTCTATAGTGAAGTAATTTTGCGGAGTTTGCGAAATCCAGATTACCAAAAAACGATCTCTAAAATGGTTAATATCTGCGACGGAAAAGGCTTGAATTGGGCAATTTGTCAAAGAAAAAAAAGTGAAACTTTAAAGTTTGAAATAAAAAATTTCGAGCAAAATTGGCGAGTTGAAAAAATTGAAATTCCAAAAAACCCTGAAAAAAATGAACAAAAAACTACCAAAACAACTGAATTCAGCTTTGAAGATAATACCGAAAATATCAACGAAATAAAATTACAAGAAATGGAAAAAAATCAGAAAATCAAGTTTGCCCAAAAATTACAAGAAATTGAAACTGAAAACTGGGAAAAAGGTTTACAATTTGCTCAAAAGGTGGAATTTGGAAATGGTTTTAAAAATAAATTTGATAATTCTCAAGCAAAAAAATCAGGAAATTTGGAAAAAGGTTCGGAAATTAGATTGGAAAGTTTAGAAATTTCTAAAAATAAGCAAAATCTGCAGAAAAAAATGGAAGAAATTGAACAAGAAAAAATTGAAAAAAACTCAAAACCCAAAAATCAAACTGAATTTCCAGCTAAATTTTTAACTAAAAATCAAAATAAATTCCAAACTTTAGGATTTTTTTGGCAATCTAAAATAATGCAAAAAGCGAAATTTGTCTGGCGACTTTTTTGGAATTTTCTGACAGGTTTGGGAATTTTACTTGGATTTGATTTTGGAACCAAAGTGATTTTGGGACGAGATTTTGTTTATGAAATTTTTGACTTGGTGAACGAGAAAAATTGGAAAATGGCGATAATTGGCGGCAATTTGGCAGTTCAAAATAATCTCAAACTCAAATTCCCAAAGCTTCAAATTGATTTTTGGTTTAGGGATTCAGGCTGTGACTTGATGCGAGATAACGCAATAGAACTCCAAAACTGGCCGCAAAATCTAGGTAAGTTTGCACAAAGTAATTCCAAAAGTGAGTTTGAAAACAACTTTGAAAAAGACTGGAAAAATAACTCTACAAATAATCTCAGCACTTTGAAAGCCCCAGAGCTTTTGCCCAAAAATTACAATTCAACTTTCCCAAATTCCACTCAAATACAAAAAAATGACGAAAAAAATGATAATCAGATCGCCAAATTTAATTTTGAAAATGAAGCAATTTTTGAAAACAGTTTAGAAAACAACTTTGAAAACAAGTCAAAAAATATATCAAATTCTCAAAAAATTATAACTTCCCAAATTCCAAATCTCAAAATAAACTTTCAACAAAATAAAATCTCTCCACAAAATCAAAAAAATTTAGAAGATATATTGATTTCAAACCAACCTCAGCTAAACCACACTTTCCAAAAAGTTTCTTCACATTTCAATTTAATTTCCAAGTCAAATTCAAATCTTGACACAAAAGCTAATTTTAAAAAAAACTTTGACACAAATTCAGAACTAAATTCTAAAAACTTTCAACCAGCTTTAGTTCAGACTCACCAATTTCTCAAGTCTCAGACTCTGATTCCAAATTTCCCAGAGCTTGAAAACTGTCTCAAATGGCTAGAAAATCTGAATAAAAAGCAAGAAATTGACTTGGTGCTGATTTGCATTGGTGGCGCCAGTGGCAAACAGGAATTTTTGTGCGACCTAATTTGTCAAAACGAAAACTTGAAATTTCGCTCAGCGATTTGTCTCGGAGCAGCTCTCGACCACCTGGGAAGTGGCAAGAAGCAACAGGAATCACCCAAATGGATGCAAAAATTGGGTTTGGAATGGCTTTTTCGATTTGCTTTTCAGCCATATCGTAGGGCTAGAATTTGGGATTCGGTGGTGGGACTTTGGTGGGAGGTGAGTAAAAACTCGGAAAAATAGTTTGAATTTTATTTGCCTTGATATTTTGCGGGAAAATTGGTGAAGTTTTTGGAATGACTGAGCTTATCACGGTATTTGACATTTCTTTGAATTAATTTTTTAATATGTCCTATTATGCATAGATTTGAACTCAGTAATTCTTCTTTGAAGTTCATTTGCCAATCTTATTTGTTTCTGACTTCCACCATTTCCTGGAATTTTAATGTAACTCTCTTGACCAGTTTTATGAATACCGTTTTTATAGGTAGTGTGAACCATAAGAACAGCAGTTGAATCTGTGCGAACAATCTCAACTATGTGACCATTTTTGATAGCATTTTCAACTTGTATTGACAAATTTTCAAATTCTTGTATTAACCTTTCTTCTTTTTCATTTAAGTTCGCTGATTGACTTAATAAATTTTCAGATTGAGAATTAAAATTTGGTTGAACTTGTTGGTTGGAATTTGGTTTTTGATAATTGACTTCTACTGATTTTTCAGCTGCAAAAACTTGACTAGAAAGCGGTAAAGCTGTCATTGCACCTGTAGCTAAAAGAAATAAAGCATTTTGTAGTTTTGTAATTTGTGGAAATCTTTCAGATTTTGGATTGGGATTGTTTAGTTTTTCGCTTCCGACTTCAATGGACATAAAAATGGTTTGATAAAATTGTAAAAAAAGTTTTGGAAATATTTGGAAAAGTGGATTTCAAAAAAGTTTAATTGAGTTTTTGGGTTCGGTCAAAATTGCAACCAAAATTCAAATTAGTCCAAATAAAGTAGATTATTTTTGTTTTGTCAACTGGCAACTTTTGGGAAAAATGCGATTAAAAGCTTGAGAATTTGGGAAATTATTGAAAGGTGAAAATTGGAAATCGTGAAAAATAAAGTTTCGGTGTGATTTTGATAATACTTTTGCACTTTTGCAAAATTAGTTTGGAATTTAGATGAGATTTGTTGGCAACAAGTTTCTTTGGTTGACAAATTTTGATTTTGTGTTTTGAATGACTTTATTATTTTTTATTATTTTTTTTAACCTCTTTTTCGCTTTTTAACTTTTGCTAAATCTAAATCGGTTTTTCAGGTTTTTGAAATTTTGACAATTTTCTAATTAATTCCCTGAACAGTTCTTATGTCTCCTTTGCGTCTCAAGTTGATTTTAGTTTTGTTCGTTTTTCTGATTTTGGGCTTTTTTACCTTCCAAACTTATAGTTTTTATTACAACGAGCCAAGCAATTCTCCAATTGGCAACTACGATTTTACAATTTCCAAAGGTGGAACTTTCAAAGAAATTGCGACCAAACTTGCTCAAGACAAGGTGATTACGAGTGATTCAGTGCTAAATTTTCACGAGCGGTTCAATCCCATAAACAATCTTCAAACTGGCAAATTCACTCTCAAACTGCCCGCCAAACCCGAAAATATTGTTTTGCAAATCCAAACTCAAAATCAAGAAATTATCAAAAAAATCAGCAAAGAAAATCAGCGAATTAGTGTTAATGTGACTTTCCGTGAAGGAATTCGTCTCGATGACATAATCAAAATCCTAGATGAAAACCAAATCGCCACCAAAAAAGAACTGGAAGAATTTGTTCGAAATCCAGACAACTTTGACCGCAAAACTTTTCCGTTTCTCCCAAAATCTTTGAGCTGTAGTTATGGAGATCTCCCAACTTGTGCCAAATATTACCCCGAAGGCTACCTTTATCCTGATACTTACAGTTTTTTCAAGCCTTCAAAGCCCAGCGAAATTTTTAGTAAAATTCTCAAAAATTTTGAAAACAAAGTCTGGAATAAAATTGAACCTGAAATTGGTAATAAAAATCTTGAAAAAATCATTATTATAGCTTCCGTTATTGAAAAAGAGTCAGGGCGTCCGATTGGTGGCGTGAATAAAGACAATCTTGAAGAAGTCAATAAAGAGCGTAAACTTATCGCCAGTAGTTTTTATAATCGAATAGAAAGTGGAATGAAATGGCAATCTGACCCTAGCGGTACTTACTGGAGCGGTAAGACTTTTTGTCAACAAACCCTTAGTTCGCTCAGCGATTGTATTTATTTGGATTCGCCAGAGGCTCAAAACCAATACAATACCTACAATGTCAAAAATTACCCAATTGCCCCAATTACAAGCCCACAACTGGATAATATTCTCGCAGCTCTCAATCCAATTGACAGTGAATTTTTATTTTTTGTGAGCGACGCAACTGGCCGCAAATATTTTGCCAAAACAAACTCAGAACATGAAGAAAACATTTTCAAGGCCCAAACCATCAACGAAAATCGCAATTCCAAACAAAAATCAAATTAAATAGTCTAGAAATTCCTTAAAGTTGTAGTTTTTAACAGTTATTAAAACTTATTTCATTTTATTAGATTTTTCGTTATAAAATTTGTTTGAAATTTGGTTTGGATTATTAAAAGTCAAGAATTCTTACACATTTTGATAAGTTTCTACAAATCCCAATTTTGACCCTGCAGTAGCCAATTTTGAGAAAGTGAGTTATTTTGAGTTATTTTTTAGAATTTAAAACTTTACTTATTTGTCCGAATTTTTTTGGATTTTTAATTAACCAATTACAAATTTTTCTTATCAAGAAAAAAGATAATACTAAAACTGAAAGAAAAAAACTGAAAGAAAGATTAAGAAATCTCAAGAAACATTGAAAGAAATAGAAATTTGGGAGTTTATAAAGTTATTTTGGTTCATACGATTTAGAATTATAATTGAAGTAAAAAAATTAAACTTAATTTAAATTGATCAAAAAGAAATTGGTTTAAAAAGTTTAGTTGTATAACTATAATTAAACATGGTTCTTAAAAACAGTTATTTCAAGTTTGGACAAAAAAATTGCCAAAAAGTTGACAAAAAAATAGAAAATTAACTTAGTTTATTTCAGTTTTAGGTTTGACTAAATTATCAATTCAGTGATTATTCTAAAAATTTTATAATTAAATATGGCTAAATATGGCTTTGGATTTGCAGTATAATTTAGAAAACTTTGCTTTGTGGTTTCAGGGTGGAATTCGCCGTTGGGTGTTAATTTTTGTTGGAGTTTGCGTGGTTTTATTGGCTCCGATGTATTTTTTGGGAATATTGCTTTCCAACACTTGGAACACATTTCCAGCCAACGCAAACCGTTTTGACAACCAAAATTTGCTCACCAAAAAGTCCATTCCAGAGCTTGACTGGGTAATTTCCAAGACTCAGGTTGTGCCACTTGCAACTGGTGAAAATGTCCTTTATATCTCCATTTCTAATAAAGCCAACCCGTTTATCGGCTATTTTCCTTTTTTTTATAATATTCAAATTCTGGATAAATCTGGCAAAGCTCTTTTTAACGAAATTCAAGAAACCTACATTTTGCCGGGTAGTATTCGCTATCTGGTGGTCAAATCCAATAGCCCAGACGCTGCCGAAGTCAGGCTTGTGCGTAACCAAAAAACTGTTCCAGTCTATTATAACCCAAACTCCAAAACCGTGCGAGAAGCTGATGTGAGACTTGTCAATCAAAGCCTAAAAGATATAACTTTTACCAAAAATTTGGAAATCAGTGCCACTCTCAAAAACTTTGACCAGCGACAAATTAAAATTTTGGATGTCCTTTATATTCTCAGAGATTCTAGACAATCAGTGGTCGGAATTGGCACGGTGCAATTGACAGATCTCAAACCAGGCGACGAAAAAAGTTTTAAGTTTTTTTATCCAAAACCGCTAGAAAGAACAGCAACTATTTTGGATTTGCAGTGGAGCGTCAACTATCTGGACACTGATAATGTCTTTTTGCCTTGATCTTGATTAATTTTTAGTTAATTTTGCCAAGCTAAATTTTTTTATACAAATTATATGTCCAATGTCCAAAATCATTTTTTCTCGCAAAAATCTAATAATCGGAATTTCTACTTTGTCAATTCTAACTTTAATAATCACTTTTTTTGTTGTCAATTCTCAAAATTCTCAAAATTCAACTTCAAATTCATTTTTAAGCTCACTTTCAGTTTCCAATTCTCAAAATTCACTTACTAATTCCCAAAATTCTAGTTTAATCTGTAAAAATCTTAACAGGCCTGATCATGATAATTGGAAAAAAGTTGTTCCGGAAAATGGATGTCCATATCTTGAAATAGGCTCTGAATTCAGCTCAAAAAAATCTAATTCAACTGATTTTTCAAGCTCTGCTATTTCTAATCTTCCCAAAACAGAAACTCAAATTTATACGAACGAATTTTTGCCAAATTTCAAACTGAATTACCCTGAAGACTGGAAAATGGAAACTACTACTAAACCGACTAATATCTATCAAAATATTTTGAGGCGAGAGATTATTTTGACCAAAAATAATAGTAAAATGATAATTAATTTAGGTCCAATTATTCCAACAGGTTGCAGTGGTGGTGAAGAAATCCCAGCTTTGGCGAATTTAGGGAATTTTAAAAGATATAAAGTTTTAGAAAATCCTTACAATGAAGATAGTGAAGTTGATCAGTATTATTACTCAAAATGGAGTATTTGTAATCTGGAAAACAGAATAAAATCTAGTATCAAAGGAAGAGATGCCAAGGAAAAAGGTGAATTGGAAAATAGTCAATGGTTTAAAGATTTTGTCTCCCAATATGAAACTATAGATTTTATTTTATCGGCAAATCTGGAATCCAACAGTCAAATTGAAATCAAAGAAGCTGATGAAATTATTAAAAATAGTGTTTTGGAGTAATTTTATGAGTTTAATTGCTATTGAATTTTTTTAACTTATCAGTTTTGATAATGGAAAGTGTATAATATATTAAAAAATGGAAAGTATTTAAAAACACACACTTTGTTTTTCTAAAATTATTTTTTTATAAAGAATTCTAAATTTCAATTTCTACAGCTTCTTGTAAAAGCTCTACTTCTTGGCTTGTCAAGTAATTTTTGAGTTGTTCAAATTCAAGTGTAGCGTGAGCTCCCGGGAGTGGCGTGTGAATTGTAAAACTGGTGCGTTCTTTGACTTTTTCCCAGCTGCCCAAAATTTTGCGAAGCTCCAGCATAACGAATAAATCGTGGCTTTCGTTGAGATGATAAGTATCAAAAAGTGGCAAACCCATCGCCAAAAGTGCTTTGACACCGCCAATTCCCAAAAAAATCTGCTGCCTGAGCCAAATGTCAGGATTTCCTGAATAAAGCTGGTAAGAAATTTTTTGATTTTCCGATGAGTTTGATTTATCACTGGCGTCAATAAAATAAATCGGATTAGTTTTGCCATTTACACCATTCAAATTGTATCGCCAAATGCGTCCAAGAATATTTTCCCCGCCAATGGAAACCTCAAAAGTCTGCGGTAAAAGCTCATAAAAATCGTGCGGATTCCAAGCTGATAATTCGTCTTTTTGGTTGCCAAACTTGTCCAAAGATTGCTTAAAATTCCCATATTGACAAAAAAGTCCAATTCCGGCGACATTAAGTCCAAGATCTGCCCCAGATTTGAGAATATCTCCCGCCAAAATGCCAAGTCCGCCGTGATAACTTGGCACGAGATGACTGATGGCGATTTCCATAGAAAAATAAGCGATGGAAGTTCTAGGATTTTTTTGAAAATTATTGAGAATTGTACCTTTTTGCTCGGACAAATTAATATTTTGCTCTTTTTGAAAACTAAGACTTTGAGAATTGGGATTTTGAGAATTGGAAATTACGTTGTTTTTGATATTGTTTTGGGTAGACATATTTGTTTAAAAAATTGGTTGTAAAAAAGTTTAGAAAATTAGGATTTTGATATTGCTTAAAAAAGTGTAAATTAAGTCTTTTTTCATATAGATTTTTGAAAATATTTGAATTATTTATTATTTTTTAGTGTATTTATTTTTTGGACGAAAAACATTTAACTTTAGTATAACAAAATCGGAAAAAAAATATATTAATCGGAATTACCGCTAATAGAAAATAATAGCCAATATAAACAATGATTAAGAAAGGGATTATATAAAGGGAATTCCAAATTGAAAACCAAAAATTGGATGTAAAAAATTTATCGGGTTGAAAACAAAAAATAGCCAAAAATGTCAAAAATATATTTGTAAAAAAGAGAAAAAAAGAAGTTAATAAAATGGAAAAATTAAAGAAATTGTAATTTTTAAAGACTTGGGCATATTTTGTTTTTGAAATAGGTTTGGTGTGGCTGATAATTATGTGTTGATAGCTTGGCTTTCTTACTTCAAGCCAAAGCGGCGAAAAAGATTGTGGAGCCAGTTGCGGCTCGGAATTTCTTCACTGTAAGACAAAAATTGGTTCAAAGTCATAATTAATTCTTTCAAATTTGGGTCAGTTTCTTCTAGATAAAAATAATAAAAACTTTGACTGATTTGGCTTGTTTGCACTACAAACTCCAGCTTTGTGCCAAGATCAAGCATCGCCCAGCCAATGCAACTTGTCCAGTCAATTTTGGTGTTGTCAATCACGAGATTTTCTTCGCCAATTATTACCTGAATTGGAGTTGGTTTTTGGGACAAAATAAAATACAAAACTGCGGTACAAGCAAGCATCGTCACCATGCCTAAAATGTCCCGATAAGCCACAAAAATCAACACCGAAACCAAAACCCCAAGTGCGATGACATAATAAATTTTGAAACTGTTTTGTAAATCAACAAAGCGAGAAATAGCGGTAATTTTGAGCATAATTAAACATTTTTAATTTTCAAATTCTTGGACTGATTTAAAACCTATTATTTAAAACGTTATTCAAAAGCTCATAATTTTTATAATTTGTGGGATTTTTTTATTTTTACGCAATTCTCAAATTTGAAAACTGATAGTTTTGGTTTATTTTAGATTTTTATTTTTATTTTGCAAACTTTTTGGGAATTATTATTTGAATTTTTTTGAATGAATTTTTTATTTCAAAGTTTAAGTTATTGAGAATTTTGCACGAATTTTAGATTTTTTTTATTTTCCAAAACAATATTCAAAAAACTAGTTGATTTTGACTTATTCAATTAAAATTGTCAAATAAACTTTCAAAAAACTTTCAAATTTTCACATTTTTACGACTTTTCAAACTATAACTTTTCAAATTTTTAATAAAAAATACAGACTTTCTTATTTTTTAAAAGCAAAATTAAAATCCAGCAAAAATTTATTTATAACAGTTTTACCATTTTAAATACTTGGAAAAGTTCAAAAAATTAGTTGAAGAAAATACAGCTCAAAAAAATAACCTGGAAATTTTGGTTTGACGAAAAAGAAAAAAAAATGTAGCTTTTGGAGAATTGCTTTTATTTTCTGTTTTAGTTTTTGCCAAATTTATTTATGTCTGCGTCTAATTTATCCCAAATTTCTCAAGTGAACGAGCTTTTTTTAGAACTTGGAATTAATTATTTTGAAATAGAAAAGCTACTGGAAAATGCCAAAAAAACTAATTTAGCAAAAAATTTAGAGCAAAATTCAGGACAAAATTCTGAAAAAGACTTAGAAATTGATCTGGAACAACTTTCCTTTCAAATTCAAAACCTGATCAAAACTGAATACTCCCAAAAAAATAACCAAACTTTAGCAGAACTTGAAAAAGAGTTGGAAAACGAACTGGAAAATTTAAGACTGAATTTAAAATTAAAAGAAACTGAAAACTCAGAAAATAATAAATTTATCGCAGCAAAATTTACAAAAAACTTTACAACAAAATCAACTTTGGAATCAACTTTGGAAAGCGAAAACAGTGGAATTCAAAATACCGAACATTCGGAAAGTGGTGAAATCAATAAAAAGACTTTTTTGGAAAATAAAAGCTTGGTAGATTTAGAAGATTTAGAAAGCCAACTTTTGCCGAACGATATGGCTTATGTTCGCGGACAAATTGTTGCAAAACGTGCTCTGGAAATTGCGGCAAGTGGTGGTCATAATGTGCTTTTTTTGGGAAGCCCTGGTAGCGGCAAAACTCTACTTGCTCGAGCCTATGCGGGGATTTTGCCGAGTATGACCGAAGAGGAAATTTTGGAAACTACTCAGATTTATAGCGTAGCTGGAATGCTAAATCGTGGTCAAATCATAAGCCAAAGGCCGTTTAGGTCGCCTCATCATAGTGCAAGTCACGTCGCTCTTGTTGGCGGTGGTAGCAAAATTCGTCCGGGAGAGGCAAGTCTTGCTCATCGCGGTGTGCTTTTTTTGGATGAATTTCCCGAGTTTGGCAGGGACACGATTGAGGCTTTGAGGCAACCTTTGGAAGATGGTTTTGTCAGTATCGCCAGGGCTAGTGGTAGTTTGACCTTTCCGTCCAAATTTTATTTACTTGCAGCTGCTAACCCAACCCCTAGCGGCTTTGACCCAGATGATCCGGACGCTCTCAACAAACCCCAAAACAGAGCAACGATTAGTCGCTATCAAGCAAGGTTTTCAGGGCCGATTATGGATAGAATTGATATTCACGTGGAAGTTAGTCGTCCCAAAAAGGAAGAACTTCAATCCACTAAAATTGCCGAAAAATCAAGTGAAATTGCCAAAAGAGTCCAAAAAGCTCGAGATATTCAGACTGAAAGGTTTAGAGAATTTGCCCAAAATAAACCCAAAAATTCAATGAGTAGTTTTGGCTCCAACTTTATTCAATCTAACAGCGAAATGAACTTGCCTTTAATCCAAAAATTCTGTATTCTCGACGAAACAGGGCAAAAAATTTTGTCAAACGCAATTGATCGTTTCAAGCTCTCTGCTCGAGCTTATATGCGACTTTTAAAATTATCTCGCACAATTGCAGACCTTGATAATAATCCCAACATTTTGCCCAAACACTTAGCAGAAAGTCTTCAATATCGTGGCCGTTGGAGTTAAAATTTCAGATTTAAAGTTTCAAAAATTACAAAAAATTTGATAAAAACTTGCAAATTAATTTCTAAAAAGCTATTTTTTCATCTCAAAATTTGCTTTTGGATGCAGCTAGTTTAGATGATTTTGGTATAATAAACCACTTCTATTGAATTAACAGAGATTAAATCTGCTAAAAATTTGGGCAAAGCTTTGCAATTTAACGATTATTACAACAAAAATATCCCACTCACTTTGGGTCACACCCATCACTTCACTCTGTTCACAACGCTTCACTTAGTTAACCAGTTCCCACAACACACTTTCTTTGGGAAGATACTTTTAGAAAAGTAGAAAGTTGGCAAAAGCTTTTTAATGCAAAAAATAAACACAAAATTGTTTTTCATCAATATAGCTTTTGGATTTTTAGGGTACAAAAAAGCCCGACTAATTATTAAATAAATTCTTGAGTATTAGATGGCTTGTAAGATTTAACAAAAAGTCTTCAATATTTCTATTTGAACTTTTCTCAAAAGACTTGTTAACCAAGGTTTCAATTGACGCAAAATTAGGATTCGGTCCATTTTTTACTTGGAGATTTTCAAAAAATCTTTTAATTCCTGTTGCAAAAATTTCTGAATTTCCAGCTGCATTTTTCCAGATTTCACCAATCTGTTCGCCTAAAATATTTTGAATAATCTCACTAGATAGAGCTGTGAGAACTTCACTGATTGTCATTTTGTAATTTCCCTCAGGGTTTTGAGCTGTTAGCCTCTCAAAAAATTCCGAGTTTCGCAAAATTCCAGCCATTCTGTTTCCTATTTCCAAAATGTCAAACTTACCCAAAAAACCTAATGCACCGCTAACTTTTGCCAAAACTCTGTTTTTATTCTCAAGACCTTCCAAAATTTTAATTTCCCCATTCCAACTTCGTGAAATTTCTGATTTTTTCTGTGGTTCGTTTTCCAAATTACTGCTAATTACTGGGTTTTCCTCTTTAATTTCAGGATCTATTTGACTTTTAGCAAAATCTGGATCTTTACTTTTAGCAAGAATTCCTTCACTTATTTGTATATTAAACTGTTTCTCCATTTTTTCTAGTAAATTTGCTTTATTTTCTGGAGTCATTGCCGAAATTGGGAAAAATCCCAAAACTCTTATCGCAATTGTCAACCTTTCACCTTGAGTACTTACCGGAATATCTCTGAGCCTAACACCCAAAGCCCTGATAATCATATTTTTAATTTTCTCACTTCTCTCAAGGCTTGGCTTGGCTGGTGCAATTTTCATTTTTTTACCAGTTTCTTCTCTTTTTAAATTTATAAAATTTTTGTGTTTTTGGAGCCTCTAAAGTTGCGGAATTTGTAGAATGAAGTTTTTCGGACATTTGGAATTTGAAAAAGATTGAAAAAATGGAAAAGATTAAAAAAGCTTAAAAACTGGAAAGTTTGGGAAAAAACTTAGGAAAATTAAAATGAAAACTTTGAATAAAAAAACTTAGACTTTGAAATTCGTTTTGAATTTTGTGGTTTATTTTGAGAAAAGGTTTTGAGAAAATGTTTTTAAAAAAGTGTTTTTTTTGGTTTTGGAAATTAAATTTCGGGAAAATTTGGAATTAAAAAGTCTGAAATTTACAAATTTATTATAACACACAAATGTTGTTCGGTCAAATGTTTTTTGAAAATAGTTTTCACATTAGTTCACTTACTTTAAAAGATTGTTTCCAAATTCCCGTTTGGAAAGTGGTTGAGCGTAGTTCGTATGGCACAAAATGGGTTGCGGGAGTCACGACCAAGTGACGAAGAAACAGAACGAAGTGGCGTCTATTTCTTAAAGAAATGGGTTGAGTCGTAGGCGATGTCTATCTTCTCCCAAGAAATGTTGAACGCAGTGATGTGGATATTTTTTCTTTAAGGCTTGTTAAACTACAAGATTTGTCCAAATTTTTTTGGCTGATTTTGTCTAAATTTAATTTAAATTAACACAAGAAGTCTTTTAAAAATAAACTTTAATTAAGACAAGAAGTAGCTCAAATACTTAATTTCAAATTTTATTTAAGGAACTGTTTCTGTTGTAATTTGTGTAGTTTTTTCAGAATTCGGAACAAGAGAGCTTTGAGTTATCATCGTTTTTAGCTCTGCTTTGGAGTTTTGAGAATCTTTATCAATGATTTCCTCAATTTTGATCGGTTTTTCAGCTTGTAAAGTTTCTTTTTCGCACTTTTGAGTTTTCTGGCACACAAAAACTTTCAGTTCCTCACTCTTGAGTTCAGTTGCAATTTGGCTTTGGAGAATGCTTTGGAGGCGATCTTTTTGGGTTTGGGCACTGAATTTACTGGAGTCAAAATAGAGTTTTGTGCCATTTTTGAGGACAATTGTCACGTCTTTGTCAGCTATATTAAGACTTGGCAAAATAGTTTGGGCAACTTCCATCTTGAGTTCTTTGAGCCAACTCCAGAGATTAATCGCAAAATATAGCCTGTTGAGCTGACCAGTATCGCCAAAAATCGGATACTTTTGCAAACTAAAATTCTTTTGGTCAAAATTAATTCCCCGCTCCACAATAACCAAATTATCAAGAAGCCCTGCCTCGTCCTGAGTCAAAATTCGCCCGTCAGCCAAGATTCGCCACCACTTAGTTTGTCCATTTTCCAAAGTTTCCAAAGTCAACAAAATTGGTGCGGTGGTGATTTGGATCGAGATTTTATTCGGCCAAGTGCGTCCCAAAATCTGCACTCCCAAAACTTCAGGCAAAGCATTTTGCGACAAAAGCGTGAGGTTGCGATCATTGACAAACCAGAATTGATTGACTGGGAAAACTCCCAAAACCTTTGTTTGGCTAAATTTGTCCAGAATAATTTGGCGTTCAGTTTGTCCCAGATACGAACCGCTTGCAAAAGTTATTTGGTAATCTTTGATCAAAAAATAAGTATCAAAAAAGCTGATATAAATCAAAAAAACTAGTAAAGCCACAAAAATTAGAACTCCAATTAAACGATTAGGATTTTGTAGGATTTGGATTTTTTTAAAGAAAAGATTAGTGTTTTGCGACCAGATTTGCCAAATGTCAACTTTATTTTGTCCCAGAATTTGTCCGAGGTTTTTTTGACCAAAATGGAAATTTTTGGAAGGTTTTTGGTTGATTTTATCGTTAATTTGAGTTTTTAGAAGATCGGATTCTTTGGGCCTAAAGATAAGAAATTGACTGGAGTTTTTGAAGTTATTTTTACTTTTTTCAAAATTACTGATGTCTTTGAAATTTTTAAAATTTGAATTTTCTTTTTTATCAATTGAGTTATTTTTGGAAATGCTAGAAATTGTGCCATGCTTGTTACTGGACTTAAAAACTGTTTTTTTGTTTTTGGAGGCTTGAGAATTGTTTTTTTGGTTAATTTTTGGCATTTTTTCCCAAACGGAAAGTTTCCCAAGTTTTAGGAATTGCAAAAAGAGATTTGAAGATTTTGGTTCCAGTTCTTTTTTGAGCTGACTTCTGAGCTGACTTTTGGGATTATCTGGCATTTTTTTGGACAACTTTGAAAAGGCTTTATTCTAAAAAACTCATAATTTCCAATTTTGTCAAATTACCAAAAATTACTTCATTTAGATTCCCAAAAAATTCTAAAAACTTCAGATTCCTTTCTGCCAGTGAATTTTTCAGTTTTTTCCCAAAAATTCTAATTTTTCCATTTTTTTTGACTTTTCAAATTTAGTTTTCAGATTTTCAAATTTTCTGTTTGACAGATTTCAAATTTTTGACCAAGATTTTTTTATCCAACCAAAACTAATTAAAAACTGCAAATTTAATGTAAATTAAGTCTAAATTTAACAAAGTAATCTAAAAATATAATCCAAAATAAGTTAATTTTATAGTTTTATTTGGAATTTTTTTTGAACAATTTGAACAATTTGAACAAAATACGCATTTTTTTAAAACTTAACTTTTTCTTTTTTAGAATTTTAATTTTCTAAGATTTGTTTTAAATCAGTTTAGTTTACAACCACTTTTTAAATTTTAATTTAATTTTCTAATTTACAATTCCAAATAATTTCTGTAATTTTTTCCAATTATTAAACTGAGCAAAATAACACGATCAAACAAAAACAATTAAATTTATAATTTTTATTTTAATTTTTGCCTCACATTTTCCGATTTTTATGTTTTCCACTAGTCAACCAATCCTCAAATCCACTCTCGCAAACCTTTCAGACAACTCTTACTGTTTGACAGTTGAACCACTTTTGCCAGGTTTTGGCTACACTTTAGGTAATTCTCTCCGCCGAATTTTATTGTCTTCTGTGCCGGGTTTTGCGGTTACCAAAATTAAAATTAATGACATTACTCACGAATATCAGCCAATTGAAGGTGTTGTCGAGGACGGTTTGGAAGTGGTTTTGAACCTCAAAAATATCCGAGCCAAAATTCTCAATAGCGATGAAAAAGTGGTTATTAATCTGAAAAAAGAAGGTAATGGTGACATTTTTGCCAGTGATTTTGAAACTAGCGGCAAAGTTGAAATTATCAATAAAGACTTGTATGTCTGCACGCTTAACAAAGACGCAATTTTAGAAATTGAACTAGAAATTAGTCGTGGCACTGGCTATCTTTCGGTTGAAAAACTAAATTTGGGAGCCAATCCAAACCCGCAATATATGATTGTGGACGCTCTTTTTAGCCCAATTACTAACGTAAATCTTGAAGTAGAGCAAGTTCGTGTAGGTGAAATGATTAATTTTGATCAACTCAAGCTAAATTTTGAGACAGATGGCACGATTACTGGGCAAGAAGCGATTGACTTTGTTTTTAAACTTAATATAGACTTGCTCCAAAAAATCCAGTCCAGTCTCAGCTTGGAGGAAAAAATTGAGATAAAAGTCGAAGAAGTCAAGTTTAGTATTGCCAAAAAAATAGATTTGATACTTGAAAAAGCTGGAATAATTAACGAAAATCAACTAAAAAACGCAAAACTTGATGAAGTTAATGGATTAGACGAAAAAATGATAACCAAAATTAAGGCTTATATCGCTGAACTTTAAACTTTAAGGTTTTTTAAAGCTTTTAAACTTAAGTAGAAAACAGATAAAATATATTTTAATTCGTAATTAATTGCAAATTTAAACTCTAATCAATTTATCAAATTATTCAATGTCTATCAACATTAACTGGTCAAAACTTACAGATATTACCTATTGGCTTGAAGGCATTGCTGGAGGAAGTGGTACTTTTGCTGTAACTCCTGCCAATAATAAAGTCGAATTTTTCTTTTGGTTTTGGTTGGGTTTGTTTGCCAGTTTTTGGCTAATAGGTCTTGTCCTCAAATTATTTAGAACTTGGCTAGACGAAAAACATCCACTACAAGATGACTGGAAAATACCTTTTTGGTCAAATAATTTTATTTGGATGGGGATTCTGGGAGATTTTTGGTTTTTCTTTAGACAGTCGGAGACAGTTTTTTTAGGAGCGAGAATTTGGTTAATTTTCGGTTTGGTTTGGTTCGTAGGTTTGATTTACCTAATTGTTAAATACTTTTTGGTCAACTGGAAAATGGAAAATCTTTATTTTCAAAAAGAAAAAAGCAAAATGATAAAATTTTCAACCAAATAATCTCAAATCTTCATTTCAAAAATTAAATAAGATTGAATTTTCCATATTTGTTATAAAAATTAGTTTTTTAAGCAAAATTGTATCTATTTTAAAAAGTATAAATTGTAAAAATTCAGTTGGTGTAAATTTATGTCAAATTTGGAAAATTTTAAGTTAAAAAACACTTTTTCAAAAAACTGAAATGCCAAAAAAGTTTCAAAAAAATTTTGCTAAATTGTCAAAACCTCATTCAAGGCAAGAGCTATAAAATTGCTATAAAATTTGGCAATATAAGTTGATTTCTCAGGTTTTTAGGCTTCAAAAATGACTCAAAAAAATGCCCAAAATGTGGACACTTACATCTCCAAAAACACGGTAAAATAGCTAAAAAACAACGATATTTATGTC
>JFJP01040442.1_pt1 | contig 19819 bp, 18 predicted proteins | sample 431651 | NCBI WGS metagenome assembly JFJP01 (sample SAMN02602958, study PRJNA72255) | Microbial mat metagenome, whole genome shotgun sequencing project. | biome: fresh water; feature: sink hole; material: water; isolation source: purple microbial (photo- and chemosynthetic) mats found in...
TACTAGTTTGTTGACCCCCAACCCCCAAAGGGGGCTAAGACATATTCTCTTCATAAGATAAGAGAAATTAAAGATACTGCGTCTTAATGCCCCCTTTGGGGGTTTGGGGGTCGAACCTTAAAATTAGCTTGACGGCTATGCCCACTTTGGGGCTTTGGGGGTCACAGAATAAAATTAGCTTGACGGCTATGCCCTAAAGGAGATGTAGATTACCATCGTCTCTGAATTTATCTACAATTTATTTTTAATCTGTCAAAGTAGAATTAATAAGCTCAAATAAAAACAAATGATGTATGTAATTATAACTGGCTGTTTTTTTAATAAATTGCTGCTTAAAAATCCATTATATTTGTGTGGAAAATCACTATATAGTATGACTAAAAAACACTGCTTGTTAATTCTAATATTATTGATATCTAATTGGGTATTATGTTCAAACCTGAATATTACCCGATTACCCATTGTTGATTTTTTACCCAACAACAATGTAAAAAAGATATTTCAAAGTTCCGATGGCTATATGTGGCTGGGCACCGAGGGTGGCTTATGTAGATACGATGGCTACGAAGTTTTGCAAATAGACAATATGACAAATATTGATATTAGCACCAATATTTTGTGTATTACCGAAGACAAATACCAACGAATCTGGGCTGGCACCCGTCAGGGAATTGAAATTGTAAACCGTCACGGACAATCTATCAATCTTTTTAACGACCACGAAGTGCAGGAAAAGCGCATAAATACCGTTTGTTGCGCCGGCGATTCGGTGTGGATAGGTACCGACGAAGGTATTTATCTTTACAATATGCCCGCAAAAACATTTGAAATTTTTCGTAACAATCCTAAAACACCAAATTCGCTTCCGGCAAATAATGTAGTCAATATATTTAGCGATAAGCAGGGCGAAGTTTGGATAGCACTCTGGAATAGTGGGCTTTGTAAGTTTAATAAAAAGTTGAATATTTTTAAAAAATTACCTGCCATTGGACAAAAAAACAATCCGTTTCACATTATGCAGGATAGCAAAAATGTAATGTGGGTAAGTAGTTGGGGCGATGGTTTGGTGCGCATCGAATTAAATCCTTCGAGTACCGAATACAGTTACACTTATTATAATATTGGAGGTAAAAATGTAGTTTATACATCTATCGACGACAATAGCGGCGAGTTTGTTTGGTTAATAACTCCCGATGGACTTTTTAAACGTTCGAAACAACTAAACGCCAAAAGTGAGTATATAAATATTCGTAGTGTTTACGAAAAATCGAGCAATTTTTTTCATACAATTACCAAAGATACGGATGGTAATATTTGGGTAGGAGCCAGCAATGATGGTGTATATCTTGTTAATACACAAGAAAGTAGGTTTGGTTACAATATTTTACCCGAAATAAAAAACAAAGTGGGATATAGCATTGTAAACTCGATAGAAGAAATTGATGGGTTGCTTTGGATGGGACTTACAAATGCCGGAGTTATAGCTTTAGATCCTAAAAACAACTATAAAACCCGATATTATAATAGCCTGAATAACACAAGTATTCGCCATTTAAAACAAGATGCATTTACAAAAAAAATATGGGCAATGGGCGACGAAAGTTACACCATTGACTATAAAAATAAAGCAAACCCGAATATCGAAAAAATAGCATGGGCAACAGCGCATTTTCAAGCTTCCCAAAATGCCAATTGCGTGTTTTTTGATGCTAAAAACAATCAATGGGTTGGTTCACAATACGGTTTGTTTTATAAAAACAGAAACGAGCCGGTGGTGAAATTAGCCGACGAAAATTTCAATAATATTGCTTGTTTTGCAAGCGAAACCGACAGCACATTTTGGGTTGCTTCATTCAACAAAGGAATAAGCCACATTACTATTGGCAAAAATAAAGCAATAAAAATAAAAAAATACAACCTGAAAAATAAACTGACACCTACCTCTATGATTGTGAGTTTGAAAATGGATTCGCACCATAATTTGTGGGTGGGCACCAGCGATTGTGGTTTGTGTTTGTACGATAAAGGCAAGGATATTTTTGTAATGCAAAAAGATAAATTTGCGTTGCTCGAAAAAACAATCACGAATATTATGGAAGATGGCTCAGGCAAACTGTGGCTCAGCAGCAACAATAAAATTATCAGTGTCGACCCCGTAAAACAATACAGTTCAGCCTTTTCGTCGGCCGACAACAATATTCAGGTATCTACTTTTCGACCGTTGAGTGCCAATTTTTACAACGATAGCATTTTTTATTTTGGTGGCAACGAGGGTTTCTGTTATTTCAAACCCGAATCGAAAAACACATTGCGCAGCAAAAACCGAAAAGTGTTGATTACCAACATGAAAGTATTTAATCAGTCCATTTTTCAAGCCGATGCCGATGTTGAATTTGATGAAAGCGAATTGGTTCTTAAATACAATCAAAATAGTATTTCCATCGAATTTTCGTCCTTAAATTTTCATACTTCGAGCAATGTAAAATACGCCTACAAACTTTCCGGATTCGACAACAACTGGATTTACGTGGATAGCAAACGCCGTTATGCCAACTACAATAATCTGACAAGTGGCCGCTATACATTCGAAGTAAAAACAACCAACACCAATGGTATCTGGAGCGAATCGGTTACAACGATGCAAATAAAAGTGAAGCCTGCGCCGTATTTTTCGTGGTGGGCATATTCCATTTATTTTGTAATGTTAATGCTTCTGCTTTATGCGACGTATCGTCTTGTTATTAACCGCATTAAGCTCCAAAACGAGGCCTTGATTGCACGCATCGAAAAAGAAAAAACCGAAGAATTGGTGCAGGCAAAGTTGAAGTATTTCACCAATGTGTCGCACGAGTTGCTTACGCCACTTACCATCATATCGTGTATTGTGGACGAAATTCGTCAGAAATATTCTGACGAAAATATACAATACCCTACTATTAAGGCTAATATCAATAGATTAAAACGATTGCTGCAACAAATACTCGATTTTCGCAAAACTGAATCGGCCAATATGAAACTACGTGTAGAAGAGGACGATTTGGTGGCTTTTGTGCGTAATATTTGTGGGTATAATTTTAGAACTGTTTTTGCCGAAAAAAACATAAAATTCAATATTGAATCAAGGATAAAATTCTGTTCAATTTATTATCCAATGCCGCAAAATATACACCCGAAGGTGGCACCGTAACAGTAAGGATTAATACCAAGACTAGCGCTGATAATCAACAAATTGCTACAATTGAAGTTGCCGATACAGGCATGGGAATTTCGGACGAACTTTTGCCGCGTATTTTCGACCGTTTTGTGAGTTATAAACCAAACAGAGCTGTGGAAACAAACGGCATTGGACTTTCGCTTGTTAAAGATTTATTAATCATTCACTTGGGCGACATTCGGGTAGAAAGTATGCTTAACGAAGGTTCAAAATTTGAATTTTATATTCCTATTGATAAAACAAATTATGAAGGCAAAGAAAACGTGGAAGTTGTCGAAAAAAACAGGCCAATTAGCAACATGCACGAACAAGTGCTAACCGACACATCAATTTCCGATTTCAGCATTTTGTTTCTCGAAGATAATGTCGATTTAAGTGCTTCGCTCAACAGGTATTTTTCCGAAAAGTGCCGGGTTTCGATGGCGCTAAATGCTGAAATTGCATTGGAAATGCTCAACGAAAACGAATTAGATTTAATTGTAAGCGATATTATGTTGCCGGGTATCGATGGGGTTGCTTTTTGTAAAATAGTGAAATCAAAAATTGAGACTTCGCACATTCCAATTCTAATTCTTACGGCCAAAAATTTGGTCGAAGACCGTATTAAATGCTACGATGCGGGTGCCGATGCCTATATTTCAAAACCATTCGAACTCGAATTGCTCGAAGCACGCATAAGAAACCTGCTGAACAAACGCAAAATTAAAAACGAAACCTACAAATCGAGTCTCGATGTCAATATATCCGAATTGGAATACAATTCGATCGACGAAGAATTTTTGAAAGAGGCCATCAAAGTGGTCGAAGAAAATATTGCCGATTTTGATTTTACGCAGGAAGTGCTAATGGCGCATTTAAATTCTACACGCTCAACACTTTACCGTAAATTAAAGTCGCTTACAGGCCTTTCGCCCAGCGAGTTTATCAAAAATATCCGCATGAAACATGCCTGCGCCATGCTCGAAAAAGGTTCGGGCAATATTTCTGATGTAGCCTACGCCATTGGTTTCAATGATCCACGCTATTTCAGCACCTGTTTCCGCCAAGAGTTCGGAATTACACCCACAGAATACTTTAAAGAAAAACGCACAAATACAAACCCTACTTCATAATGAAATTTTCACAGAAAGTAGCTAAGTTTTAATTTACGATGCGGCTTAAGTATTTTACAACTTTGCGTTTACAAAAAATATTTTGGTGTATCATCCTTTTCCAACTACTTATATTTATTTCTTCAATTATTAATTTGATAAAGTCGAAATTATCAAAAACAAAAATTAAATCTTAAAACAACAGCTTTCGATTTACTACACGGTTTCGATTATTGTAAAAAATAACTTGTTTTAGTTGCTGGCTGAATGGTAATTCAATTTGGGAAAATGGAGATAAAAGTACATTCTTTTCGAATAAAACGACGCCTGACAGGCTGAATATTTTCAGTTTAACTTGTTTATGACTTTCTGTAAGTGCTTCTATTTTAACATGCTCGTTGTCGGTACGAAAACAGTTAAAAGAGTTGTCTTTTCTAACTTGGATTAGAGCATTCGGATTTGATAGTTTCGTTTTCGAAACGCATATTTTCGAATAGCTTGGGATTGCATTTACAAAACATTAGCGTTAGTCATACCATTGTCGAATCCAAAAGTAACTGCTGCTTTTTTATTATCAGACCAAATTGTAGGCATTACTTTGGGTTTGAAAGTGTATTTTCCTACAAACAAAGCATTTACATTGTCGAATGAAAATGCCAATTTTAAAACACCGTTCTCTTCTTTCTGAATTCGATAAGTATCTTTATCATTCAATGAAAACAACGACCCCGTATTTTTAAATAACATCGACGATTGAGTGCCATCTACGGAGGTATAAATAGTGTGAATGTCGTTGTTTTGAGCTAGTAAAGTATTGAAAATAAGAGTTATGAAAAATATACTTATAGAGATTCTCATAAATTTTTAACAATAATTTTTTCGGAGAAATACTGCCCCCCAATATTGGTTATTACAAAATAGATACCTGCTTTTAAATTCGAAATGTCGATTTTTTTAAATTTAGAATTTAAAAATTCCTCTCTGAATACTCTAGCATTTGAGTCTAAAAGCTTAATTGATATTATTTCCACATCGCCTCTAATTGAAAACGAACCAGAAGCCGGATTTGGATATATTTTGAATAAATCGGGATTTCCGGTGTAGTATGTTGATGCTTGTTTTTTAACATTAATGCTTACTGTGGCACTTTCAGATAAGTCTTTTTCATCAAAAATGGCATATTTAAAACGATCGGGTCCCTCAAATCCTTTGCGTGGAATATAAATAAATGAGCCATCGGCTTGCAAGTCGATAAAGCCATTGGCGGGTGCATCGGTTAGTACTGCGCTCAATTGCTTACTGTCCATATCGAAATCGTTTGCTAAAACACCATTTTTGGCATCAACCCGCAACACAATTCCTACGCTGTCGGTTTGTGTGTATTCGTCGGGAAAAACAGTTGCTTTTGTATTGTAATCAGTTAATTGATTGTACATTACCCAATAGGCTGTTTTCGTTTGTTCTTCAACATCGCCTGGGAAAATGGCATTCCACGAACTCCATTTGAAGCGATTTGCGTGTGTATAGGTTTCGTTTTTATAATTTAGTGTAAATGCCATCCCGTCCGAAATTCGAATTTCGTTGTAAGGCAATACTTTATTATCGTGCAAAACCCATGATTTTGACGGGTCAACAATATTTAATAATGTCCAGGGGATTCGGATTTCAATTTTATTGTCGAAAATGGTAACTGCGTCTTTTGACGATGATGGTTGAAAGGATTTATTGAGTTTTAATTCGCCAATAAACTGCACATCCGAGTAGCCCGAATTATTTTTCCATCGCACAATATTCCAAGGCGCGCCGTTGGTGGCTGTCGATTGTAATTTTTGTGCTGCGGTAAGCTCCTTATGCCACAATCCAAACATATCGTAAGCTTGCGTAACGTACAGTCGGGCAGCATGTTGCGTAATATGCAATACAAATTCGGCTCCCATTGGTATTGTTGCGCCATTTGGCAGCTTTGTTTCGCCCAGCAATGCATCGTAGGTGTCAATGGCTATCCAACATTCGCCCAAAAGATCCATTTTATTTTTCAAGTCGAATTTTAGCTCCAAAAAATCAAAATTGGCTTTTGCCGAAAGTGTTTTAATTTCTTTTGTGCCAAAATCTTTTAGTAAATTCCAATCGGATTTTCCTACAAATTTTTTGAGACCAAAATTTTGTTCGGCCGCAGTAACATTGTGCCAAAGAATTTTATCACCAAAATCTACTGGGTCTGTTATCCAAGTGCTTTTGAACCACTCATCTATCCAAGCAAACTGAATTCCACCCGCTAAATTTGCAACCTTAATATTATTCAGTAATCGCATATTTGTATCACCCTGACTTAAATCGTCGAAACCACCATGATTCATGCCCGACGAAGTGTAATGTGCTACACCCCAGCTCGATGGAATTCCATATTCAGCAATTAATAAAGGCATTTTTTTGTAATGGCTTTTCAAGTCGATTAAGTAACCCAAGTAACTATTTGGTCCAAATTTGTCCGAATAAGTTTTGTATCCTGGGTCAGCACCAATAAAATCAGGATAATAAGGATAGGCATGATAACTAATAAAAATGCCTGCAGGAGCATCGATAATTTTAATTTTCGACAAATCGACAGAAATCGTATCTTCTAATCGGTTTGGCTCGTAGGCATGGTGAATGGGGTCTAAAGTTGGCCATGATGACGCACTTACAGGCCGTGAAGTGCTATATTTTTCACGTTCATATTCAACTAAATGATTCAGTTTTTCGGTAATCCACACTTCCGAAGCAGAAGCGTTTTCAATACTAAAAGCTTTACCTGTGAATGATTTATCCGAAAGATGATTTAAGTTTGTTGTAATCACTTCTTCGGGGTAAATTTCGCGTCCTATAATGTAACCTAAATTCCATTTCGAAACATCGGCCGTATATTTTCCATAAGCTTTTCCTCTTCGAAATCCAATATTTCTATTTCCGTGTAAACAATCAATATTCTCATCTATTTCCACTTTAAAAGTGTCGGTAAGTAAGTACATATCTTGTTTGTAACCCTCCAACTCTTCGTTGAGCCATACACCCTGAAAAAAGAATAAGGGCTGTTGCGGGTTTTGCAAATTATAATTTCGGAGTTCTTCGTAGAAATGTGGAAAATGCAAAGTATATAAACGAATACTGTTGAATCCCGCAGCTTTAATTTCAGCAAACCACCGCCGATAATCTTCGGCCAAAGCCAACATTTCGCCAGGATAAGTTCCCGGTTTAGCTACACCAAGATTGGTCCCTTTAACAAAGAAAGGCTCATAACTTGCACCATTCCAAAATGTTAATGAGCTGCTATCGGTGGAGAAAGGTATTGCGTTATTGGCTTTTAAAGTTGTTGAAAAACCAATTAATAATATTGCAATTGCACCTAAGTATTTAAAAATCATATTGGATTTTTCTTTTTATTTTTAATAAAATCAACATATCTCTGATCCCATTCCGGAATATGAACTAAAAACCATTTTTGCAAAAAAGTGAGCATTTGTTCACTCAAAGCAGCACTTTGGTATTTGTAAGCTAATTTAAACTCATCTATTTTTTGAATAAATAAATCGTGTTGTTTTAAATGCTCTTCCAATTCATAAAATCCGCTGCGTGTCATAATGCGTTTTTCTATTTCGAAATGATATTGTGTGTAGGCTTTCAGTTCGTCTATTACAGCCCCAACTGTCTCATTATCTTCCCCATTCCGATTATACATTCGAAGTTCATTCAACAACAATAAAAACTTTTGATGTTGTGCATCGATGGACTTTATACCGAAATGTAAAAAATCTAAATCACTATTCGAATTCATAACATTATATTTACAAATAACCCAATAACCCAATAACCTAACAACCTAATAACTTAATAACCCAATAACTTAATAACCCAATAACTTAATAACCTAATAACCTAATAACCTAATAACCTAATAACCTAATAACCTAATAACCTAATAACCTAATAACCTAATAACCTAATAACCTAAAAAAATACATATTGAGAGGTTGATATAAAAAAGTCTCTATCAATGCCACCATAAACGCTTTTGCCAAATATTTTAAACCTCTGTATTTATTATAAGTGTATGCTTCATAAAAAATACCAAAAAACGAATACATCAAAGAGAATGATATAACAAATAACATCATAATCACAAATGTGTTCAAATTGAGAAGCCCAAAAATTGTTATAAAAGTAACATAACCCAGCCCAACAAACTGTACCACAGGTGCTAACCACTCAAAAAGCACCCAATAGGGGAAGCTGACAAGTCCGATTAGTCCATAACGCGGATTTAGCATAAGTTTGCGGTGTGTTCGTATGGTTTCGATAGCTCCGCGTGTCCAGCGGTTGCGCTGTCTCGAAAGTATCTGATACGATTCGGGCACTTCTGTCCAGCAAAGCGGATCGGGAATAAATGCTACTCTGTATTTTTTCTTTTCCACCTCGTGCATGTAGCGGCGCATTCGCACTACAATTTCGAGGTCTTCGCCTACCGTAGAAGTGTCGTAGCCGCCTACAGCTAAGGCGCGCCTGCGGTCGAAAAGCCCAAATGCCCCCGAAATAATTAACAAACCGTTGATTTTACTCCAAGCCATACGCCCCAATGTGAAGGCTCTAAAATACTCCAATACTTGAAATTTAGCCCAGATATTTTTTGGAAAATTCACTTTGGTAATAATTCCATCAACTATTTCGCACGAATTTGCCACGCGAATTACACTTCCCGAAGCAATACATTCAATTTTCGACTCCTCGATAAAGGGTTTCACCATACGCAAAAGTGCATCGGGCTCTACTATACAATCCACATCCATGGCCAAAAATAAATCATTTTGCGATACGTTGACTCCTGTATTTAGCGCATCAGCTTTACCGCCATTTTCTTTGTCAATTACTGTTAAATGATTGAATGCTTTATTGCGCGATTTATAAATTCCACGCACATTTTTGGTAGGCACTACGGGGTCGTAAAACTGACTTGTTTTTACCAAATCGAAATGTTCGATTACCGTTTTCAAACTAGCATCTTTGCTACCATCGTTGACCACAATAATTTCGAAATTTTGGTATTTTACGTTTAAAAGTCCGCTAATGTTTTGAATTATTGTTTTCTCCTCGTTGTAGGCTGGAGCAATAATCGAAATGGAAGGCAAGCATTCAAATCCAAGCATGGCATTAAAGTCGAATCGGTGGTTACGAATAAAATACTTGTTGAGCTCCATCACCGATAGCAATGCTGTGAGTATATACGAAGCAAATATAGTAACCCCATATACGAAAAAAAGGACATTTACGACATCAATTAATGTAACATTTTCCATAAGCTTACAAATTGAAATCTATTAATTGTTTATATACATTCGCTACAATTTCATTGTGATGGTTTCGGTATTTTATTACCTCAACTGTATTTTTTGAAAGTAAAATATTCATAGCAGCAGCCTTCAATTCAAAATTGTACGACTCAATAATTTCATGATAAAATTGTACAACTTTTGGAATGCTAGCATAATGGCTAAGCATTTCGAGTATTTGTAACTTATTTCGTTGAGTGAAAATTTGAAATTTATCGAAAATCAAATTTACATCTTCACTTTCTAAAAGTAATAAAAAAGAATTTTGAGCTTCATCGCAAACAGTTTCATCATTATGTTCAATTTTTTTGAGAATGGATTTTTTCACATCTTGAATGCCATGTTTGCCCGCTAAGCGAATTCCCAAAGCCGAAATCATGGGAGAATTACTTGCTATAAGTCCAGCGTAATCGATATTTCGGTATTCGGCAGCAATTTGAATAAAGTTATAAAAATCGAGCTTGCTAATAGGCTTTTTTCTTTTTATCAAGAAGTTGAAATCCGTTTCGCTATTCAATCTACAATAGGCATACATAGCCTCTGAGCTTATTAGGGGATTCTTTTTATTTATCATTCTCTTTATACTTCGTACAAATCTGGTAACTTTAAACTCGCCAATTACTTGGAGTGCAAAAAGGTTGTGCTTGGGAAATGGAGAATGTAAATACGTCCAAAGCAACCCATTGGCTTTCATTAAGTGAAACATCTGAATACAATGTTCGTGTGCTTCGCCAGTAGTAAGCACCATAATTCGTCGCAAACGATTGATAAAAATCTTTCGCGGATAATCGGTTCTGAATTTGCGTTTTATTTTCTGAATATAGGCCTTATCATCCTCAATATTCTTAGTATTTACAATATGTTCGAATACGGTATCGTTGATGTATTTATGAATGGCAACTTTACGTTTTTCGCGCGAAATTTTAATACTTGAGTTCGCAAATGCTAATACTATTTCGAGCAAAGTAGTTGAAAGTCCGAAGATTATAAAAATCAGAATTGAGTAAATAAAGGTTGTCCATTGCGAAAAAAAATCGTAGGTTGTGTTAGGAATGAGTATAAAATAAAAATCGAAATTTGGCTCACGCAACATTAAAAATAGATATACAAAAACTGCTAGATACAATAAAAGTAGTATCCGTCTGGTAAAATAACGTATATAAAGCAGTATTAATCGCATATAAATTTTAAAACTTAAAACGATACCCTAAATCAATAATAAAACGATTCCGCTTTTCGATAGTAGCACTTACATAATACTCTTCGAAAACAAGCCCAGCAGCCATAAATATCTCCGATTTATCGCTTAGCGTGCTATTCTTTTCCATTTTAATACGATAAGACATTAGCTGATTAAAAGCACCTTGCGATGCGGTATAACTGTCGTCGGGCGAATTGCCAAAACCAAATTCCACACCCCAAAAATTGGCAGGATTATCGTCGTAAAGCCTGAATTTTGTTGAAAATGAGAGCGATTTTCCACTTTCGTGTATCACATAAAATGGGCGCAAAGTAAGCCAACTATTTTTCATGCTTACCCCAATATTGCCTGTTGCTATCCAAATATTTTTATCTGTCGATAGCGGATAAAATAAATACCTTCCGCCCAATGAGGCATCCCAATGCTTGCTAAGTTTGAAATTGTACTCCAAGCCGGCTCTGTGTTTTGGAAAAAGCACATTACCAAAGGCGTATCCGTAGTTTAAGTACCAATAGTTTTCCGAAACCAATGTTTTGTAACCTGTATATTCAATTTGCAGGTCGTTTTTGCCAAATCTATTCGCATAGTTTAATCCAAAACTTGTACTCAAATTTTTCACTTTTGTGCTGTAAGCCATTGCAAAATAATGATGTGCAGGTACTTTTTGAAATAGGTCGATAGCATAGTCAACGGTAATTTTTTGGTATAAGCTTTTTTCTTTTATGCGCCTATAAATGTCAGCAATATTAGCTTCTTCTAAGTATTTTTTGTTTTCGTCTTTTCCTAATAAAGTGATTATTTTATCGTATTCTTTTTTATTTTCAAAGGCGATTAAACGTTTCATAATTAGGTTTTTACTATCTTTATACCCCTGTTTTTCGGCCTCGTCGCAAACTTGAAGTAAGCTGTCATTTTTGTTTGCTCGCAACAAAATATTGAGTGCAGCATCGTAAAAATCAGCAGTTAGATAATTTAATTTCCGCGCATTGTTCAACACTATTAATGCCGAATCGTTATTGCTTTTCCACGAATATACATTTGCTGTAAACACATAAATATCAGCACGTTTACCGTCGGCTTGCAAGGCTTTATTGGCTTCTACAATGGCTTTGTTAAACTCGTTGCTGCGCGAAAAAAGAATTGCCTTGTTGAATATTGAGTCAACATTAACTTGTGCGGGCAATTGTGTAATTATAAACAACAATACAACGCTGATACGATATTTAAAAGTAGAAATCATAGATTATTTTTTTTATAAAACAAACATAACCACTTCTCGTGCCATTTGAAGTGCATCGAATGGTTTTCCGAAAATTTTATTTGCACCAACCTCCAAAGCTTTGTTTTTGTAAGCCGGCGTTGTAACTTCACTAATAAACCATACTGGAGTAGTAATTAAATCTTTGTATCGCATGTTGTAAATCAATCCAATAGGTGATATATCAATTATTTTTCCATCCACAATAATAAGTGCAGCTTTGTTCCCAATTTCAGTATTCAAATTGCTGTGTTTGGCAATTTTTTCGCAAATTATATATGGACTCAAAAATTCAATATGCGATTTAAGGAGCAAATAAAACACATTATCGCTTGTAAGTAAGAGTATTTTTTTTTTCATTTCAAAGGGGGCTTTCCAATTTGTACTCTTTTAAAATTGTCTGAATTAATGGCCTATAATAGTACCAGAAAAACGATACTCGTTCGGCTTTTTCTTTCGAGGCCGTAACAAACGCAAACCACTGAATGCCCTTAAACTTGGCACTGTTAAGCCCGATAGGATTGTCGCAAAAATCGCCTGATAAATAATAAAATAATTCGCGCTTGTCGCTAATGAGTGCTGGGAATTTTTTAGGAATATTCCAAACCTGTAATAGCGAATCGCCAACGGCATTTGCATCCAATTTATATTCCGAAAGCACCTTGTTAGCCGAGTCGTTCACCGTAATAATATCGAACCAGAAAGGGTATTTTATTTTTTTCGAAATGTCATATTTTTTTGCAATTGCGTCGGAAGTGTAAATAAATGGCAATTCTACATTCAAATGCGTTTGATTTTCGAGAATTTCAACTTTGTCGTCCTCGCGCACAAAAGCAATTCCCGATTTTGTAAAAGGCCATTTGCCAGCATGTTGGTTGGTGTAGTTGTCGATAAGCCAACGTGGAATATCCATATTGGTCAGCGTGTCCAAACTATCAAAATACCTGCCAACCCAGCCACTCCATTTCATATCAAATTCTTTTTCGTAGGCTCGCCTAACATTATAAGCCGTAGGATGCGCTATGATATTAAACTCGTTGATAATGAGTTTGTTTTGCTTCTTAAAAATACGAAGTAATTCTAGTTCTTTGAGAGACAGACCACCATAATAGAGTTTCGAACGTTGCGAAATGAAACGAGAATCTTTTACTCTTTCGGGGTAATAAGTCGCTATCCATTCGTTATAATAAATGCCGTACAAGTCGGTGTAGTAAACCATGTCGTTTTTGGAAGCCAACTGCTCCAACTCGGAGATATTGTAATCGTTAAAATCTTTGATGGTATAATTGCCTTTGTCGTCGGGGAAAAATCCTTGGTAATGTTGCTTTGGGTTGTAAACGCCACTGTCGGAATGTATGTATTTTTCGTGGCTCAATATCCACGATAGTGAAATATGTTCTTGTACTTTGGTTGATAATACGGTTTTGTCGAGAATCAAAACATTCAGTTTTGTTTCGGGCGATAGCACCCAAGCCAAATACATTATGAGTGGCAACAAGAGCAACAGCAATAGTGTTGTTATAAAAAAGCGTTTAGCCATTTCGTGTTCTTTTTGTAGATATAATTCAAGTTATCACAACTTTAAATATAGTTTGCAAAGATACAAAATATTATGCGTTTTTTGTTTGGATTGATTTTTTAATGTGTTTTTTTTAACGAAATTGATAGGTGTTTTAAAATTATTATTGCCAAATTTATGGAAATAAAGTATTATTATTGTTTGAAAATAGCCGCTTTAAATACCTCGAACCATATTGCTGAATCCATTAATTACTAAAATTTGGACAGGGAAGGTTGGGCTGGATAAAATTTCTTTACCCATTCTGACTAACCAGAATCAGCGACTTTTTATTCAAAATCTCTATTTGTCGACCGCTAACTCTGATTATTCCATCTTTATCAAACTCGGCCAACACGCGACTTACACTCTCACGACTGGTATCCACCAAATTGGCAAATTCGGTTTGCGAAAGTGGTAAATTAAAGGTATCCGACTTGAAAATTTTATCAGCAAAATCGAGGAGTGCATCTGCCATATTGCCTCTGATAAGCTTTTGTGTGCGGTTAGCACACCTGTGGAATGACTCCAATTCGTTTTTACAAAACTCCTGAATGATTTCGCGGTTAAATTCTTTATTTTCATCCAATATGGTTTGAAAAACCTCCAAGTCGATAAAACAAACCTCTGCATCCGACACCGCTGTAACTGAATACTGATTGATTTTACTCCCAAAAGTGGTAGGCAAACCCAAATAACTGGGTGCATTTACCATTTTTACAATTTGCTCTGTATATGGGCCTGCAATGTGAATTTTAGCAAGTCCGGTGCGTAAAAAAACCACATTTGTGGAGTAAGTTCCTTGTTTAATAATTGAATCCCCTTTTTTGAGTTTGAGCTCCAGGTGATTCGCTGTAAGCTGATCAAGACTACAATCGCATAACATGGAAGTAGCTTTCGTTTTAAAAGGGCAATGTCTACAATCGCTTTGCATTTTGTATTGATTTTAGAATTATGTTGCAAATATAATCAATGTGATGCATATCACAAAATTCAATCTATTTTCTAACTAAATTGAATGGATAAAACGTCGCTTAAATAGCATTTAAACCGAAATTAAATTCACACATTTACAATCATCTACAAAAGTATTCAACAATAAGGGTTATTTTGTCAGTGAATTGCAATACGTTTAGCTCTTTCAGTTATTAAATCTATTAAATTAGTCTTCATTTCATCTATGATAAAGCTCTGATATATAAGTGTTTTCCATGCTGGAATTGCTTTCGAAAACTTAGAAATAATTCGTTCTATGCTCTTTTTATCAAGACCATTTCGAGCAAATGCGGTTTCGAAATCAGCACGATTAAGCTTTCTTTTTTTTCCATTCAACGTTAATGCCAACTCTTCTTTATCTGTTGGATTAACTAAATTAGTTGCAACCATGTCATAAGCAGGCATTAATGAATATCCGTTTGGTGAGGTTTTTAACAACGAGAAATTCTTCAAATGCATATCGGCATTTCCAATTAAGAACGAGAATACGATTTGCTCGTAAAACATAATTTCGTCCAGAACCGGATTAACGGAATATTTAAGAATTGATTTGGCTATGTTTTCGTACGACGAATTATATTTATGTTCTGTCAATCGTTCAGTTAATTGGCACATATCTTCCATGGGAATTTTTTCTGCTCCTTTTCTGTCCAAACGCTTGGTTATGTAAGCTAAAGTCCCCGATTTAAGTCGAATTAAACTATGTGGTACCGTAGGAATTTTTGCAATTTCAGCCAAATGCATGGTTATATCTTCTACTTCTGGCAAATGCAAGTAGTTTTCAGTTTGTGGTTTCAATATATAATTTCCCCATAAACCTACAATTGTGAAACGTTTATTAGCTTTGGTTGGAGATGCTGATATTTCCAACGATAATTTCGCCTGAACGCCAGTTACCGAGACCTGACTTCGTATTATTTCAGTTGCAAGTGCTTGCATATCCTTATCGGAATATGGTAATTCAGGAGCAATAGCGCTTCCAAATATCTTTTTACTACACGATGCATGAAAATCTATTTCATCCTTAATTAATGCTTGATAACAATATAAACATTGTTTCATTTATCGCCTCCTTCCTCTACAATTCGTTCTATGCTAACTGCCCCCAAACAATCTTTACAGCAGTTCAACAACAACTCCATTCGATTGTTTGGTTTAATTTTCCAATTATGCTGAGCTATTTCCAACAACCAACCTTCGGGTATCAACCCATCAAAAAATGGAAATAGTACCGAGCTTTTATAGGGTTCTATTTTTAACGGTAATGTTAAGCTAACTGCCTCAGCATTGGGCAATAAAACATAAGTTTTGTCATAACAAAATTCAAAACCATCATCGGTCTCACTTATTACTCCAACGCGTTTATTATATAATTTCACTTCAGCTTGCTTCATGGTTCAATAATTTTTCACGGTTAATTTCTGATGGTGCCATTTCATGTCCAAACAGTCGCAAAACCTGATTTACCTTGTCTAATCGCAAGGTTGTTTTTCCTTGTTCAATTTCTCGGATAAACCGCAAGCCTACACCTGCTTTTTCTGCCAACTCCTGTTGGGTTAAATTGGTTAGTTTGCGTTTCTCTTTTATAAATAATGAAAGTTCCATAATGATTCGATTTATTACAAAGATATACCCGATAAGGTATAAAATTAGATTAATTCAGTAATTATATACCCTATCGGGCGCAAATATACAAATAATTTCAAACAATACACCCTATCGGGTATAATATTTTGATTAGATGTAGTATCATTTGGGAACTTTACTCAAAATAGCTTGTGGAGAAACTAGTGGAGACCAAAGTCGAACCATTGTTTGCCTTTAGCACTTATAACAATTCTTGTAGCAATAAGGCAGTCTGTATTTTCGAAGAATATTGCTGAAGCTAAACTTTGGCTAGCACTTCGTCAATCATTTTTAATTCACAACGAAGTGCATTTGAATTTAAGGAATGGTGGAGATTGGGCTACAAATAAATCTACACCTACTACATTTGAAGATTGGGCCAAAATAGATGCATATTTGGGTCAATTTGAACTTTGTCAGCTAATGTTAGAGAAAAAATTAATAAATCCTATGATGTTTAAATCGCAATACGATTTTAGACTTTATAACATTTTGGAAAACGCTGCAATCGTTTCTTATGTTGGTGCACAACAAAAAGACTGGAAAGAGTTTATGAAACTATGCAATAGTTTTGGATATAAGAAATGGTGAAAAGAATTTACTAAATAGTCAAGTGTCTATTTCAAATGAATCAAAGTAGCATTTCAAAATTAAATGATAATCGTCTAAAGTCCTTCCCCGCTCCAAGTAGCGTGAAATCTCACATTTAGCTGGGCATTGGCTCCACCTATGTCCAGTGAGAAGCAAAGTTTTGTTTTGCATATTTAACTACCGGCTGCGTTTCAACATAAAACTTGAAGCGCAGCTGTGTTTTTAACCGCAAACAAAATTTAAATCCGTTTTGTTATTCAATCAAAAAGAAGTTTTTTTAATGACATTATCCGCAGTTTCTTTAACTTTTTTTTCTCGCTTAGACTATTGTACAATCAAAATATTCTAACGATATTTGCAACTGAAAATAGACACACAATGAGTACAAAAGAAAAACTAATAGAACGGTTCATAAAACAACCAACGGATTTCACTTTTGACGAATTAATGCGTTTGTTTACTATATTGGGCTTTGAGCCGAACAATAAAGGTGCAACATCTGGTTCTAGAGTGGGATTGATTCATCTGGAAAAGAAACTTTCGTACACAATCCATAAACCACATCCAGATCGTTTTATAAAAAGCTATGTTATGAGGCAACTATTTCAGTATTTAACTGATAATGATTTAATTAAATAAAAACAGACGATAAAATGAACACACTTCAATACAAAGGCTACAATGGAAGTATCGAATATAGTAGCGATGACGATTGCTTATTTGGTAAGGTAATTGGAATTGAAAAACGCCATCTGATAAGTTATGAAGGCACAACTCTTGAAGAATTGAAAGCTGATTTTAGGGCAGGTATTGACAACTATTTAGAAATGTGTCAACAACAAGGCTGGAAACCAGCTAAACCCTATAACGGAACTATTAATGTACGTCTTACGCCCGAAATCCATGTTCGAACTGCACAACGTTCTGCCGAGTTGGGTATCTCTATAAATGCATTTATTAAAGAAACACTACAAAAGGCAGTGATGCTTTAAATAGCAATTAAAAGCAAGTTTCCTAACTTGCATATAAAATATCCCGGTGCTCCGCACCTTTGTGGGTTGGGGTTCTATTAAATCTACAAAGATTACGCTACGCTGTAGCTTTAGACTTTAATTAGTCGGGACGCGATAGAGTCGCACTCCGACTGCTCGCTAAATAGCAGCCTCCAGCGCCGTCGCCACACAAATTATAATCTTTCAAAAGCAGGTTGGGCGACGGAATACTCCTTCCAACATTCCCAAATACCATCTTTTATTACTATTTTATACGTCTATTGTTATTATTTATTACCCTAAAATTTGAATTAAACATGCTATATTTGTAAATTCAAATAATTGCCTCTGAACATGAAACAAAAAATCACCTTATTCTTCCTGATTTTGAATGCTGCTATGTTGCTTAATGCTAAATCGGTGCAACGCAAACAGGATTTTACTGCCAACTGGAAATTTAGTTTAACAACTGCCAATTTGGAAGCAGAACAACCTGCTTTTGACGATGCTGCGTGGCGTTCGCTCAACCTGCCGCACGACTGGAGCGTCGAATCTGATTTTTCAAATCAAAACCCAGCAAGTCCTGGTGGTGGCGCATTGCCAGGTGGTTTGGGCTGGTATCGCAAGAGTTTTAGCTTGGATAAATCCTACGAAGGAAAACGCATTTACATCGATTTTGATGGCGTGTATTGTCGCAGTGAGGTGTGGATAAATGGCGTTTCGGTGGGTAAACGTCCCTTTGGTTATATCTCGTTTCGGTACGACTTAACACAACACTTGAAATTTGGTGAACAAAATGTGATTGCCGTAAAAGTGGATAACTCCAAGCAACCCAATTCGCGCTGGTATTCGGGCTCGGGCATTTATCGCAATGTGTGGCTTACGGTAACCAATCCTGTTCATGTGGATTTGTGGGGAACGCACGTTACAACGTCTGAAGTAAGCGAGAAATCGGCTTCGGTAAATGTAGAAACCACAGTGAAAAATGCCTCCAAAAGCCAAGTGAAAGTGTTGGTAAAACAAGTTTTATTATCACCAAAAAACAAAAAAGCTGCTCAAAATACTTCTGAAATAACGATAAAACCCGAGCAGTCCGAAAAAATTAAACTCGACATGATAGTGCAACAGCCTGCACGTTGGAGCATTGAACAGCCAAATTTATATACGCTTGTAACTACTCTGTATGTTGCCGGAAAAGAGGTGGATAGTTATACAACCAATGTTGGTTTGCGTTCGTTCGATTTTGATGTGCACAAAGGATTTTTTCTGAATGGAAAAAATGTAAAAATTAATGGCGTTTGTAATCACCACGATTTGGGTGCTTTGGGAGCGGCAATAAATACAAGGGCACTCGAGCGGCAGTTGCAAATTTTAAAAGAAATGGGCTGCAATGGCATTCGTACATCGCACAATCCTCCAGCACCTGAACTGCTCGACCATTGTGCAAGCCGAAGCTTTTGATATGTGGAAAAAACGCAAAACAACCTACGATTATTCATTGGAATTTGCCGAATGGCACGAGCGCGACTTGACCGATTTTATTGTGCGTGATCGCAATCATCCGTCCATTTTCAGTTGGAGTATTGGCAACGAAGTAGCTGAACAATGGGAAAACAACGAAACGGAAAACATGGATTTGCAACAAGCAAACATATTGCTGAATGCGCCAAAAGAAGTCAGCAAAGAAGATTTAAAGTCGGGTAAAGTGAACCTAAATGCATTGCTAACCAAACATTTGGTAGATATTGTGAAAAAGTCAGACACAACTCGTCCTGTTTCGGCGGCTGCCAATGGTACCGACGATAACAACCCACTTTTTGTGTCGGGAGCGTTGGATATGATTGGGTTTAATTACCACGAAAACGAATTTGCCGACATTACCAAACGCCATCCTACGAAACCCTTTTTGGTATCGGAGTCGGTATCGTCGGT